>Ga0155722_116_pt1 | contig 1500 bp, 1 predicted proteins | sample RifCSPlowO2_01_FD_107378 | JGI IMG/M metagenome (GOLD analysis project Ga0155722, IMG submission 107378) | Candidatus Woesebacteria bacterium RIFCSPLOWO2_01_FULL_39_21 | reverse complement strand
AGATGTGAGAGTTGAATCAAAAGTTAAACCCGAGACCTCCGTGGTTCCGGAACAATATAAACCAAGCGATGTACCCGGTCAAACACATGTAGCAATTGATGAAGAAGACGAAAAAACCAATTCTTTTTTTTGGGTTATTCTTATAATCATTGAAATTGCAATAGCTGTAGGGGGTTCTATTTTGGTACTTACCAACAGAGGTTAAACTTTAGGCCAGCTGGAAGTGATTAAGTAACCGTCTTTTTTTCTGATGATTGAGAGCTCTTGCCAAATAGCTTCGGTTACAAATGGCATAAAAGGATGTAAGAGTTTAAGACTATTTAAGTAAACGTGTCTTAGAATTGATAGGGCCAGGTTTTTATCTTCGCGGTCCTTAATCGCTTCAATATATTTATCTGCGAGCTCATGCCACACAAAATGGTAAGCGCTTTCCGCAGCATCTGCAAATCTGTATTTTTCAAGTGAACTATTCACCTTTTTAATAGTCAAGCTAAGTCTTTTGAGAATGGCAGCGTCGTCCGCTTTTATTGTTACCTTTTTTTCGTTGGAGAAAAATTCGATTTTCTTACCCGTTTCTTTTTCATACTTTTCAAACATAAGTTTGATAAATCTGGCAATATTCCATATTTTGTTGGCAAAGTTTCTTGAGGAAATTACTTTGTCTCTTGGAAAGTTGAAGTCGTGACCGTTGCCGTTTCCAATAACAAGTCCCATTCTCAAAGCGTCTGTGCCAAACTCTTCCTGATATTCTTCCGGATTGATAACATTTCCTAAACTTTTACTCATCTTTCTGCCGTCTAGAGAGCGAACAACTCCGTGCAAATAGACGTCTTTGAAAGGTGGCTTGCCTGTCAAATATATTCCGAACATAATCATTCTGGAGACCCAAAGTCTTAGAATTTCCCACGCGGTTTCGAGCACGTCCGTGGGATAGAAATATTTAAAGTCAGCGGATGCAGGATATCCCAGTGTGATCAATGGCCATTGACCGGAAGAGAACCAAGTGTCGAAAGTATCTGTTTCCTGCAAGTACCCTTTCCCCGGGCTTTTGTTAGAAATGCTGTATTTTGCATCGTGAGGTGCAATGAGTGTTTGAAGTCCCTTTTCGATTTCGGCGAATGGATACTTTTTGCTAATTTCCTTTGCAAATCCGCTCACGGTTTCTCCGCCAGCGGTGATAAAAGTAATAGATATTTTCGGATTGTCAACTAAACTGTACCAGACGGGGATTCTGATTCCCCAAACTACCTGTCGCGAAACTGGCCAGTCTGTCATCGATTCCATCCAGCGATGATATTTAATCTCTTGCCATTTTGGGAAGATTCTAACCTTTCCTTTTTTGACCGCTTCATGAGCACCACTTTTCAAGGTTGCTACTTTTACGAACCAATTGGGAAGTATTGTTGGTTCGATGTCATGGTTTCCTTTGTAACAGACGGCTACAGTGTGCGTATAGTTTTTGTCAACTTTTTTCAATAATCCCTTTAGCTTTAGTTTTTT
>Ga0155722_134_pt1 | contig 5261 bp, 7 predicted proteins | sample RifCSPlowO2_01_FD_107378 | JGI IMG/M metagenome (GOLD analysis project Ga0155722, IMG submission 107378) | Candidatus Woesebacteria bacterium RIFCSPLOWO2_01_FULL_39_21 | reverse complement strand
CAAGTTACAGGGGTTAGCGTTTCATCCACAAAAATGCTGTATCTGCCATCGGCATATCTTTCCCAATCCGAAATTAACACGTTGTAGGACACTTCTATTCCTTCCTGTAACACAAGACTTGCGCGTCCTTCATACTTTGACACTCCTGACTTTTTAACTAAGAAACTCACAATCGGAAAAACAGAAAAAGCGATCATCGAAAGAATAACTATCGAAATTAAAGCTTCAATCAGTACAAACCCTTTAATTGTTGTGATTTTTTTATTCATTAATATACTCCTCTTACTTGAGTTTGTAACTCTCGTAAGCAAAGCTTGCGACTTCGTCTAAAGAGATTATGATCCCCCAAAATGTTATTTATAGATGCAAATTAAAGTATTTCGGGTATAACCTCCACAACTCCTGTGTCTGAAACAACAACACCTTTTTTTCTGCCATTGGTGTTTACCAAATTTATGGTTTCGTCCGCTGGGATCGAATTAACAATGTCTTTTTCACCTGTACCAATGATAAACCAAATGAAAAAGTCATTTTCGAAAAAGACAGAAAGATTAAGACTTGTCTGTCTATCACTTTGGTAGTCTTGGGGTTGCCCTGAAACGATCTCATAGGAACTGTCGTCAATATTTCGCACTCCCCAAGCTTTTTCGTCTTTAGCTTCTCTCGCATATACATGGGCCGTGCTTATAAGATCGGCAAAAGACTCAATTGAGGTTTCCAAAGCTCTGTTTGCCCGATATTTCGAAAATGAAATGTAAAGAGCGGGAACTACAACTATAATTAAGGCAATTACCACAAGTATTTCGATTAATGTAATGGCAGGTGAAGATTTCATATTCACTTGGCTATTAAGTTAATCTTTCCTGTTTGAATTTCTACATCTCCCTTAACCTCTAAGGCTACATTGTCGCGTTCTACTGCAATCTCGTAACTTCCAGGAGCAAGCGGGGTAAAGCTTAAAGACCCAATTTTGACAATTCCTCGAAAAGGGCGCTGATTAACTATAAAATTGGGAAGTATAGAAACACCCTCCACGTCCACAAAATTCACTTTTATATAATTTAAAGGTGTCACCTCTGATTCGAACGAAGCCATTACATCTACCTCCACTTCTTGGCCGGTATTTGTAATAACTCCTGATGGCTCAAACCAGATATTAAGCTTTAGCTCTCTTTCTGCGCGAGTTAAAAATGTTAATGTTTCAGGTTTGCTTAACATTGTGAGCATAAAGGGAAGTACTAACGCTAGTCCAAATATTAGCAAAAACTTTTTTACAACATTTAGTACCATGCTTAATGGTATCACTCTTTAACAGTTATTGTGACCTCTGTGTTTGTCGCAACTTTTCTTATTTCAACCTCGACTTTTGAAGTTGAGCTTGCTCCTGCAAGTTTATTTAAAACATTGCCGTTGGTTTTAGTCACAACAAATGAAGTTACATTCATTCCAAGCGACTTTATTTTGTCTTTATACCAATTTGTAACGACGTCAACATCGTCGTTTGAAATCATTATTGAAACACTACCTTCGTGAGACTTGACGGTTGAACCGGGGTAAAAGAAACTTCCCGAAACATTCTGTGAGGGCGAAGGGGATTTGGGTGTGGGTTCTTGAGTGAATGATGGAGACTTAGGTGGCACGGGTGACGAGCTTGGAGTTGGAGACGGGTCATCGGACTCGGACATTGATAGCACCTCTTCATTGGTGTGTTTATCTACTGATTCCGGCCCAAGAAACAAGTCTCTACCATTGTAAAAAACCCCTGCGGCTACTATTAATATGGCAGTAAATATAATTATAAAGTGCATGAATCTACCTGTAGTTTATATCAGCATTTACCTAAAGTTTCAAACCTTATATCCGGCAGGGTTATTTTTGTGCCAGTTATATGCGGTTTCTATAATCTCTCTCAATTCGTATTTTTGTTTCCAACCAAGTTCTTTTTGAATTTTTTTGCTACTTGCAATTAAAATTGCAGGGTCTCCAGGCCTCCTTTGACCGATTTCATATTTTACTTTTCTCCCGGTCACTTTTTCAACTTCCCTTAAAACTTCTTTGACTGAATACCCTTTACCGCTGCCCAAATTATACACCACACTTTTTTTGTCCAGTGCATAAAGCGAGAGAATGTGGGCTCTCGCCAAGTCGTTTACGTGGATGTAGTCGCGAATACATGTACCGTCAGGGGTTCTATAATCACTGCCGTAAATTGTCAACTTATCTTTTTTACCCAATACTACTTGGAAAATTATCGGAATAAGATGTGTTTCAGGTTTATGATCTTCACCCCGCTCTCCCGTCGGGGATGCGCCGGCGGCGTTAAAATACCGAAGGGATGCGTAGCGAAAATCGTAAATCTTATCTAACCAATAGAGATATCTTTCAATAATGTGCTTACTTTCGCCATAGGGGCTGCCAGGATTAACCAATTCGTCCTCGGTAATTGGAATTTTTTTAGGTTTGTCAAATAAATTAGCTGTAGAGGATAAAATAAATTTCTTGACATTTGCATTGAGCATAGCTTCAAGCAAATTAAGCGCATTAAATGTATTTTCCTTTAGATACTTGAACGGATCACCAACCGACTCACCAACAAGCGAGTAAGAAGCAAAGTGCATAACTGCGTCAAACTTACTGCTTTGAAGTGCCCTAGATATCTCACTTTTATTTTTAAGGTCCCCTTTTAAAAATACAGCTTTTGAGGGTATTGCTCTTCTGTGCCCCAAACTTAAGTTATCAAAAACAGTAACATCAAAGCCTTCTTTAACTAGCTCCTCCACACAATGGCTACCTACATATCCTGCTCCCCCTGTAACCAATATATTCATTTCAATTGAAAACTTTCTGCAAATCTTTTCACTTTTTCGGGAGCTTTTGGAAGCAAAGTCCACAAAACATACATCGAAATCAAGGCCCCTAATGCATCAAAAACTACATCTCTAACCCCAGGTTGACGACCAACTGTAAATGACTGATGGAACTCATCCAAAATACCATAAGTTACAGTCATAAGAATTGAAAATTTGACAGAGTTTAGTTTACTTACTTTACTATTAATAGAGGCTCTGTATATTAGTGTTGCCAGCATTCCAAAGAAAACAACATGTAAAAATTTTTTGAAAACAAAATCCTGCCAGTTAACTTCGGACACTGTCCCTGTCGGCCTTGAGGAAAACCAAAAAATAACTAGAGCCCAAGCTATCACTGGCCCCCAAAAAAAAATAAACTTTTTAACTTTTATCAAGGTAAATAATTATAGTTTGATTAAGAGGACTTTACTAGATTTATCAATGTGACAGCTTTTCTCTAATTTCTCTAATTTGCTCTCTTAGAGGCGTTGAAGAAAACTCCATTCCTCTACCCCCAGGCGTTATCGGCCCTGGATTTATTTTTATTACTGCAGGTTCACTAGAACCTCTTTTATCACCTTCAGTAGAAAAAGTTATTTGAGTTAGACCACCATGTACCTTTAGATCGGGTCTTTCGTACATAATTACTATAATACCTCAAATAAGAATAGATTGGCAATAATTACCGCAACTGTTGAGAACTCTTGCAGATTTAAAAGTTACCCAATAATTTTTTTAATTCTAATCTTTGTTTGTACAAGCTAAGGATGGATGCTCCGACTAAACCTAATCCACCAAGTATTGGCAACAGGGCTAGAGCCGGAAAGGAGTTTTGCTCGTCACTTGCGCCAGCAACCTCGACAGCTGGAGACGGAGTGTTGTTTTCTAAAGTAATCAAAGCAACATCGTTTCCTTGCCGAGGTTCTTCCGTTTCGCTGGCATTGGGGGTAGGGGTGGCCTTGACTGTCGGCTGTAAAGTAGATTTAGGTGTCGCGGTAGGTTTTTGGGTAGGAACTGGTGTTGGGGACTTTGGCAGAGTTGGAGCAGGTGTTTTTGTAGGAGTAGGCGCCGGTCTTGGAGTTTGTATAAGCTCAGGTGTAGGGCTTGGAGAAGGAACAAGACTGCCACACTCTATCGAAGTTTTGGTAATAGCGGTACAACTAGCCCACAAACCTCCGTCTGGAGTTCTACACCACGAAACATCTACTCCAGGATCGGAAGAGTAAGAATGTTCATCAACTGCAGGCGGTAATCCATCTGCTTTCAGAATTAAAATGGTATCTCCACCGTTATTTAATCTATTACCCACATCTAAATAACAACTGGTGCTTTTGGAGGGACCAATTATTACACCAGAGGGTAATTTTACAATATCTGAAGTGGTGTCCCTAAGAATATATCCCGAAATATCTAAATCTGTCGGAGAATAAATTTCAATCCAATCATTGCCAGAAGAGGGGTGTGGTAAATATTCATTTATCACGACTTGTGCATTGATGGTTGAGGTAGAGAAAATCAGTAAAAATAAAGTCAAAATAAGGGCAGTTTTTATTTTTGAGTTAATAATTAACATGCAGATAATAAGTGTCAAAACTGTCATTTTGCTTTATATGCACATACTTCAAGGTTCCACCCCTGCAGCCGATTGATCCCCTGTAAAGTGTGCCTACAACCGCAGCTTTCACTGTGTAGTCATCATTGTTATTCACCATGTCTATCCCTGTGTGCGGTGCGCCTCCGTAGTACCTCAAATTTGCCGCGTAATGGGTCATACCATAACCCTGTGTTATTCTAACTGGGTCATTAATCGGCCAAGACCAACCTCCCGTAAAACTAAACGAAGAATCAGGCCAGTTATCCCAGATAACGTTTTTGGGAGACAAAAAAGAGGAAGGGTTTTGGTGCAAACCGTCTTTGACAACTTCAAAATGAAGGTGACCGCCGCTTGAGCAAACTGAAGCCCCAGGTATTATGCTTGCAATTCTATCCCCCACTTGAACCAGACCAACCTCTGTTTCCGTGCCTTTTCCGGCAATAATTGCCTGAATCGCTTCTATCTCAGCAAGAGCTGCAGCCAAAAGTTGTTGATATCTTTTCTCATCGTTTTTTGTCAATTCCAAAAGATTGGCTTTAGCTTTCCTTTGACGATCAAGTTCTAACCTTTTGCTTTCAAGTTTTTTCTGCAAATCTTCCTGATCAAGTTTTTCTTTTTTATAATTGTTTTGGGCCATTTGGAGTTTTAATATCAGACCTCTATCAGCCTCTTGAGCTTTTTTGAGGTAAAAAAATCTCGAGACGGCATTTTCTAAACCGCTAGATGTGAATAATATATCTATATCCGTGCCAAGTCGCGCCATTTTGTATGTTTCTACAACTCTGGTTTCAAATGCACTTGCTAAGCTTTCAATTGAA
>Ga0155722_140_pt1 | contig 6429 bp, 5 predicted proteins | sample RifCSPlowO2_01_FD_107378 | JGI IMG/M metagenome (GOLD analysis project Ga0155722, IMG submission 107378) | Candidatus Woesebacteria bacterium RIFCSPLOWO2_01_FULL_39_21 | reverse complement strand
ATAGATCGTGAGGGTTCGACTCCCTCCCCCGGCACTAGCTAGAAAAAAATGCTTCACTGAACTTCAAACTTTTTTGAAGAAACTTAATATCAAAATTCTCATTGACTCCGTGCATATTGCAATCACTATTACCAAAGGGGACGAGTAAGCTGTCTACCAGAAGCACACTTTTAAAGTCGGCTACAACCGGTATTGCTCCACCTACAGGTTTATATACAACTTCTTTTCCATATGCTTTCTTTAATATTTTCTTCACCTTCTTAATTTTATGAGAATTTGTATCTATTTTCAGCGGTTCATGGAATCCTTCTGTTTGCACTCCGTAACCCACATAATCGGGGGTATTTTCCTTCAAGAATGTCATAAAACAGGACAATACTTCTTTTGTTTTTTGGGAAGCAACAATCCTAAAGTTAATATTTACATACGCCTTGGATGGTACTATATTTGCAAACCCCTCTTCGGTATATCCACCTTTTATACCGGAAGCCTGTAATGTTGGTCTAAGTCCCGTTTGAGTCAGAAAATCATATCCCTCTGTAGTCAGCGACTTTACTCCGGCAAGTTTCATTGCTTGTCTTGGGCCAACCAGTTTCTTGTTGTTTTCAATTTGGTTTTTTGTGATCTCATCAACCTTTTCGTAAAATCCCTCAATTGCAACTTTATTGCCGTCAAAAAGCCTGGAAATAAATTTGCTCATCTCGTAAACCGCATTTGGCACTGCACCGCCATAAATACCTGAATGCAAATTATTTACAGCTGTGCGATAAGTTAGCTTTAAATTAAATCCGCCGCGAAGCGAAGTTTCAATAGCTGGATTCTCACCGATCAACTCGCCGTCAGAAATCAATGCAAGATTGGCTTTGACGTTTTTTTTGTTCTTTTTAATTAAGTCAGCCAATTCAGGATTGCTCGTTTCCTCATTACCTTCAATTAAAAAATCGATATTATATTTTAATTTTTTTTGTTTAATCAATTGAAGTGCCGTATAAATATGCACAAGTACCTGACCCTTATTGTCGATAGCTCCTCTGGCAATAAGCTTTTCGTTTTTTTCTATCAATTGAAAGGGGTCACTACTCCAACCATCTTCCCTCTTTGCCGGTTGGACGTCATAATGTCCGTAGACAAGGACAGTTTTAGCGCTTTTGATCTTGTTATAGGAAGCAAAAATTACAGGGTTACACCTTTTACCCCGCCAAATCTGAACATCAAATCCACTTTCGGCAAAAAGCTTTTTTAGCCAGCCAACAGCTTTTTCTATCTCTGGTTTATAATTTGCGTCTGTTGATATACTCTTGAACTTAACGAATTCAGATAAAAGTTTTTTATAACCAAAAGGAATCTTCATGACTCAAATGTTAACAAATTTTCCATTTCTTAAAAGACTCATCCCGTCGACTTTAACATCCACCCTCAAAGGAATTACGTCAATATGAGTTGGACAGTCCCAAGATGTCTGACCTGTAAACTCGGGGTATGGATGACCAAAAGCCATATGAACTCCGGGAAATTTCTCATCCTGAAGGAGATTACCCATCAATCTCCTGAGACCAACTAGACAACCAATCGCAAATTCCCCTACTCTATTTCCGTTTTTGTACTTTGTAATATAACTATTGAAGTCGTAAACAAATTTTTTATTTTTGCTTTTAACTTGACTAATTTCTGAATCCTGAATCTTAATTTCGGCCGGGTCTTTAAATACGCCGTACTTTTCGCTGAAATAATCCCCTGCCTCCCAAGCAACAACTTCACCCTCAACGCTCGCCGGGCATGTAAACACCTCTCCGGCTGGTAAATTTCCCCATTCTTTTGGAGAATTTATTCTCCCATCATCTTTTTTCCAACGAAGATTGGGAGAAAAAGAAGCAACGACATGTGTCCCGTAAGGACAAGTTACTTCGATATTACGGGCCTTTCGCATAACTTCGTAAAGCTTGTCACAAGTTGCTTGAATTCTTTGGTAATTTTGACTCATCCCATCAAGCATTATTGCTTTGTCTACATTTATCATATGTCCATGTCTACACTTTAAAATCTTAGTCAGAAGATCTATTAAGTGTAAACGGAAATTTTGAAGTTCTCCCTCCTTGCCTGTCGCAGCGTACACGGAAACAGTTGGCTTAAATTCCTCAATATCTTTTTTTAGGTTTTTAGGAAAAAACTTTGCCGGACGCGCGACATAATCCTCAATCAAAAAAAGTTTGGTTTTACAAATTTTGTCTCCGTCTTCCAATATTGCTTTGCCGATGTCGACCCTATCTTTGTCGGTAATCACTACAAATCTATCTTCAAGTTTCAAACGAAGACATACCTGATTTATATTTTTAACCGCTCTACCATAAAGATACATAAATAAAAAAATTATACACTACATAACTATAAATGGGTCCGAGGTAACCCTTTTATCCAGAGATTCTAATGTCTTTTCAACTAACACCGTAGAAAGACCTTCTTCATTAACCAACCCTTTAATAAAGAAATCGCGTTTGAGTAAAAGTGAAAGAACGGCACGATTGTCGTTTTTTACCTTTGCCCAAACTCTTTGGTAACCATTTCTTTTTATTTCTTCAAGTGCAATGTCTAAAAGGTGACCTCCGATTCCCAAATTCCGATACCGAGGAGAAACCAAAAGTAACCAAAGGTAAGCTTTCTCGCTCGTTTCTTCAAACCAAGCTATAAAACCAACGGTACTTCTTTTTGAGACAACTTCAATTAGCTTACCCCTCCCGACTTTTTCAATTCTCTTCTTCAGATAATCTTCTGTAATTTTCTTACTCAAATACGGCAACGACTTCTTCAGCCACTCCTCGAACTTTACAATCTCAGATAAATCCGATCTCCTAATTCTAAAATCCAGTTTGGTTTGCATACTTAGACTAAAAACCTCAGTTTCCAAAAAAAATAACAGGGATTGCGATTTTGGCTATTAAATTCATAACTGCTTAGTTAACTTCAAAATAATTTTTAAGAAATTCATAATACAGTTCAATAGTCTTTACCATCGAATCTATCTCTATATATTCATTTGGTTCATGGATAGGTAGATAATCCATTGGATAATGAACAATAGAGGGAATACCAGCTTGATTAAACTCTTTAGCAACACTATTCCCAGCGAGTGTTATTGGCTTAATGCTAACTCCGATTTCTTTCGCTGAACTTATAAACACACTTATTAAATTTTTATCCTTCACCAAATGGGGTTCAGTTTTATAAACAATCTTTAACTTAAACTTACCCTTGGATTTATCTACCATATTTTTTACTTTCTTAAAGACTTTGTCTGACTTGACCCCTAGCGGGTATCTTATATCCATTTGAACATAGGCATAAGGTGGAACAGTGTTTGGTATCTCACCTCCATGAAACAGGCTGAAGTTCACTTTTGTTTTAGTGAATCTTTTATCAAATTTACGAAACCAGTTTATTAGTTTAATTTTCTCAACTACCCCAGTGAGATTACTTAAAGCGTTCTCTCCGTATTCGTCTAAAGCTGAGTGTGCCTGTTTACCAAAACTTTCAATCCTAAGCTGCAAACATCCCTTTTCCCCAACATCTAATCTGGAAAAATATCCACCATCAGGAATTAAGCCAGCGTCGGCTTTAAAACCTTTTTTAAGTAGATACTTTACCCCATAGACATTATCGGCTTCTTCATCGGCAAGAGCCAGCAAATATATCTTTCCCCTAAATTTTGGATATTTTTGTATAAATTTCTTTACAGCACAATAAGATATGGCATATGGTCCTTTATCGTCAACAGCGCCCCTTCCGTAAATCCTGCCATTTTTTACTAACGCCTTAAAAGGATCACTTACCCAACCCGATCCCGCTGCTACAACATCCATATGACAGGCAATTACCAGCGATTTAAATCCATTTCTACCTATTTCACCAACAACATTGGGTCTATTCTTACTTTTCGAAACCACATAAACTTTTGCGTTTATTTCTCTAAGTTTTCGAGTAATAAAGGGCAAGCACAAGTATTCATCGCCATTAGGGCTTACGGTTTTAAAACCAATAAGTTGTGATGTAAAAGTTATTAACTCTTCTTTCAATTCCATAGTTTCTTATCGTTTCTCAACAGGCAAATTAAACGGTTGACGAATATTAGTTCTGTTCAATGCTTGAGATGAATCGAATGCATTCCCCAGCATGCAGGGTGCAGGATAGTGTCTAAGTGATCCCATCATGTAATTTGCCGTAGTTTCTAAGTCAAGTATTGTATATCCATACCTCCGGGCATACTGAGTTAAATGTAAATATAATAAGCCTTCACGTAAGGCATTAACAACTACTCCTTCTGCGATATTAGTATCAATAAGTTCTGCTTTATCTGTTCTATAGCCAACCTCCTGTTCAATAAAATAAAGAAGCCACCCTTCTCGAACTCCGTATCGCTGTTCAAGCCAATCGCCGATTACTTTTTGAGAATTAGCATCAGCTAAATCAAGCCTGTCTCCAAATAATGCTCGAAATTCTTTTACTTGTTCTGCTATCTTTCTCCCCAACGCTAGTTCTACTGAAACAAGATTAAAATCCCAGCCATGACTCACCAGCACTTCCTCTCCCACAGTCCCAATTGAATCAGTAGTAGATCTCAAGTTTGTAAAAATTTGGTCTTGACGTCCTTGATAATGAGTTACAACATCTTCCCCAAGATCAACTAAATCTCTAATATCTCCCGTTTCACCAGTGTAAGTAACAACTGTTAAATCCGTTTTAACTCCCTTTTGTCTTAACGGTTCAAACACGGTACTAATCGTCTTAAGAGATATACCAAATCTGGGCCCAACAATCGGCTGCAATTCACCAGAATAATGCGTCAAGAATCCATCACTTCTCGCTGCATAGGTATAGGGTGGACAAAGCGGACTAAGAAGATGAACTCTTCCCAAACCGGCTTGCCGGGCTATCTGTTGCAGAGCTAAGTCGAAGGAAGGTTTATGCATTTCGGGGCGGTATAATGATGCAACGGATAATAAATTCGGAATAACTCTTTCTAGCAAGGCCGCAGATAACTCTGGGTCGAATCTTGGCCACCTTGCAACTTCAACCAATACGGCTCTAAGTGTTTCTGAATCAACTAAACTTGATTTAACAAGTCGATCAAATTTATCTCGAATATGACCTTTAAAATCAGACTCTGAGACTAAACGCGGTATTCTCCTAAAATAATGTATTGCCATTGGCCCTAATCCAATTTTTTTATGGGAGTCACCCGGTTCGACACTCCACCTATCCCTTAGATATTCTGCTACCTGTTCTCCCCTATTCACTTCACCATTTCGCAAGTCACCATTGTAAGGCTTTGCCCTAATCGGCGCGGGTGAAATTTGAGTCAGATCATCACCATTCCCGATCTGTACTGCTTGGTCGAACATAGACAACACTCCATTCAAAAGTTGGTCGTTTGTACAGGCAACCACCTTTGCATCTTGCAACCATCTTGGTTGCAAAGCTGTTACGGGTGAAACTTTCCATCTCTTGTCTGTTCGAGACCAGAAAAATAACGCCATATCTTTTCTATCCTTATAAGTTGTTGAAATTAAAATTATGTAAGGTGAGCCAAAGGTTGCATCGGTGGGCAAACCTTGTAAGCTATCAGTAACCATACCACCCAAATAGGCATGATGATCGCCCAACGGAAACTCAATTGAATCAAATGATGATACGTCAAAAGGCTCAGAACCCAACGGCCTCGCATCTCCCTGATAATCCTCAGGTCCATCATAAGTAAAACTATTTACAAAAAGATGTGAGCCATCAATATTTGCATATTCCCTCCCTGAAGCAATTGACCACTCAATTCCTCTTTTTGTGTCTTTATCACGGGTTAATAATAATCTTTCTGCGTGTCCATTATGTTCATCTGGAACATCTTGCAAAACAGTGATGAAAACAGTGTCTAAACTGTCAGTCTCAGCAGAAATTAGACCTGGCTGACCAACAAATATTCTATTTTGACCAGGTCCTACAGGCACTAACCGAGCCGCCGGAGAATCCCCTACCTCTCTTTCTCTTAATAATATCTGTTGGTCCAATTGATATCGATATAACGTCATAGCAATAACAAAAAAACCTCTCGTTTTCGAGAGGTCTGACGAAATAAAAATATTATCTCACTACGTCAGACCATCCCCATAAAGAGGACTGCCCAGACGATAATGAGATATAAAGATTTCATAAGCTTGAGGCTATTATATTAAATATGACTTTTGTTTGTCAAACTCTTGACAAATACCTAATTGCCGCAAGATTGATTGGAAAATTAACATCCGGAGTAAAAGACATTGTTGACAAACGAACAATTTTTCCTTTTACGTTTATACTATCCTTTATAATAATTGTATCTGTTGTTCTGGGGTAAAAAATATTATCAATGTCCTGCGACTCAAGCTTCAGATTTTCGCTACTTCC
>Ga0155722_124_pt1 | contig 7784 bp, 10 predicted proteins | sample RifCSPlowO2_01_FD_107378 | JGI IMG/M metagenome (GOLD analysis project Ga0155722, IMG submission 107378) | Candidatus Woesebacteria bacterium RIFCSPLOWO2_01_FULL_39_21 | reverse complement strand
GCCACCCAGTAAATGGATACAAAATACCTGCAGCGACAGGAATCAAAATGACATTATAACCAAAGGCCCAAAAGAGATTTTGTTTTATAGTATTCATTGTTTTTTTAGAAAGCTCAATTGCAGAAACAACCGACCTCAAGTCCTTATTTAAAAGTGTAATTCCTGCAGACTCTATTGCCACATCTGTCCCCGACCCCATCGCAATGCCGACATCGGCAGATGCCAAGGCAGGCGCGTCGTTAATGCCGTCGCCGACAAAGGCAACTACACCCTCCAACTGGTTAACCTTTTCTGCTTTTTGCTGAGGCAAGACTTCTGACATTACATTTTTAATACCAAGACGCCTTGCCACAGCCTTAGCTGTACGCTCGTTATCCCCTGTTATCATCCATATATCAATGCTATTTTTCATAAGGCTCGTTATAGCGTTTTTTGCACTTTCCTTGGGAATATCTGCAACAGCTATTAACCCAAGTACTCTACCGGCCTTAGATAAAAACATTACAGTCTTACCTTCACTCTCCAAGTCTTCTGCGTAATCTCCTAAATCTTCAATATTGCCAACCAACTTTCTGTTCCCAAAAAAATACTCTTTCCCATCTACCTCTCCCCTTATGCCCTTCCCATGAATAGCCTCAAATCGCCTGACTTCTCTTAAGGTTAAATTTTCCCCCTTTGCTTTATCCAAAATTGCCTCGGCGAGTGAATGCTCCGATCCCTTTTCCAAAGAGGCAGCGATAGTAAGTAAATTTTGGGTTGAATTTTTAATCGGAATAGTATCTGTTACTTCTGGCTTGCCTTCTGTCAAGGTTCCTGTTTTGTCAAAAATAATTGTTTTCACTTCATTCGCAATTTCAAGTGATTGGGCATCTCTTATTAGTATCCCTTTTTGCGCCCCTTTTCCTACACTCACCATAATTGCCGTAGGCGTTGCCAAACCCAGTGCACACGGGCAGGCAATAATCAAAACTGCGACCATATTTGTAAAAGCATTGTTAAATTTACCAAAGTCGAACCAAATTACAAATACAGCAACTGCAATTATTAAAACTACAGGGACAAAAATTCCTGAAACTTTGTCTGCAAGACGCTCTATTGGAGCACGCGAACTTTGTGCTTCAGAAACCATTTTTACGATTTGAGAAAGTACTGAATATTCCCCAACTTTTGTAGCCTTCATCACAAAACTTCCACTTTTATTGATTGTTGCGCCAATTACATTATCACCCTTAATTTTTTCAACAGGAATAGATTCTCCTGTCACCATAGATTCATCAATACTTGAAGACCCCTCAGTAATTACACCATCAACTGGAATTTTTTCACCGGGCCGAACTCGAATAAGGTCGCCAACTTTCACCTTTTCAATTGGGATGTCCACCTCTTCTCCGCTTCTTATAATCCGTGCAGTTTTCGCCTGCAAACCAAGTAGCTTTTTAATTGCATCCGAGGTATAAGCTTTAGCCCTTGCTTCCAGATAACGACCCAGTAAAATCAAGGTAATAATAACTGCTGCGGTATCGAAATACATCTCCCCTCCAGTAAAAATCGATAAAATCGAATATCCATAGGCAACTGAAGTGCCGATCGCAATTAAAGTGTCCATGCTAGCGGCACGATTACGTAACCCTGACCAAGTAGCAAGATAAAATTCCTCCCCCGCCCAAAACTGGACTGGGGTTGCAAGTAACAACAAAACATAAGGTTGGGCTAAGAAACTCGGTATAAAAGAAAACCACTCGGGAAAGCTCCCAACAAAAACAAAAAAACTCAACACTAATGACACTAATACTTTAATTTTGAGCCCTTTCAAGTGCTTTCTCTTTTCTTCCTCTTTAGTTTCTTCAAGAGATTTTTGATCTGACCCCAAAATCGCTTTATAACCGGCTTTCCTAACTGCAGTAGCAATATCCTTTTCTTTTACCCTTTCACTATCTATCTCGACAACAGCCTCTTCGCTGCCGTAATTAACACTGCAATTTAATACTCCTGGAACGCTTTTTAGTTGTCTTTCGATTAAACGCGAACAGCTTGCACAATGCATACCTATTATTGGAAAGGTTATTTTCTTCATTTAACTATTATTTTTCCGTGGAACATATTCATCCCGCACTGAAACGGAAATTCGCCTTTCTTTGTAGGTGTAACTTCTATATCAACTGGCTTGTTCATTGGCAAATATTTTCTAATTTTAAATTCGGATAAAACAACCTCTTCAAGACAACTATTCTTGTCTTTTCTTAAAAACGTTATTTTTGCAGTTTTTCCTTTTTGTAGCTTAATTACAGAGGGCTTATACCCACCTTCAACATTTATCTTAATATTCCTACCACTTATTACTTCCTCCTTTTTTCCAAAGAAAAACCAGTATATAAAACCAATCAACAGGACACCAACACTTGTAACTAAAATCTTATCCATAACTTATGATAACTTAAAAAACCCACCCCTCGTCACTTCTTTGCAAAATAGTTATATATCGATGCAAATACCCATCCTGCAACCCAAGCTGACAAGGTAGCGCTTACAAGTCCTAGCAAAAAATTCCCGGGGATTGGTTGTACGGACCAAATTTTTACTATATCAATTCCATGAAACCAGGATTGTGTCACCGCCTTTGACAATTCTGGAAACAACACAACAAGGAACCTGCAAACTAGGTAAATTATTCCTATCCAAACCGCCGATGCATTTGCTAGTAATATCTTGTTAAATTTCATTTTCATCACCCCCAATTTGCCACTTAAACTTCTCTTTGATACCACCAATACTATCTAAGTTTAAGACAATACTACCAACATTTCCTTTAAGCTTTTCAAAAGTAAGTTCTCCTTTCAAATGATGACCCCCGCTTCCTCCATTCCATTCAACCACATTGTAGTTATTTCCAAAATTGTCTTTAAGATTGGATATTTTCCTGAAATCGTAATCAAGATCAACTGAGTGGGTATCCAAAGAAAGCTCAAAAACGACAGGCGCACCCGAATATAATTGTAAGGGCAACACCTCTACTTCTACTTCACCCATTTGTTTTTTTTGAGAAGCATATTCGATTTCAGATACATCATTCTTTCGAGTGTTATTTGCAAGTATTACCACTCCCAGTAACACCGCAAATATCGCTATATATTTCATAAAGACTTAAGTTTTGGAATATCTTTTAACTTGAGAAACCATATATACTAATCCAGCAAAATTAAAGAGAAGCCCAACCCAGAAAAGTTGAACTTGATATTGAGAAATTAGGGTAACTACGCCAATTGTTCCGAGTACCGGTAAAACATTTACTAAATAATGGGCACAACAAGAAACCATCGCTACAGTTGAGCTCGTCCCTGATGTTGCGACTACTTTTGTTGACACATTTTTATCCATTGATCGAAGGTAACTATAAAGGCCGACTTGAATCCCAAATCCGATAGCAAGTGCAACTACAAAGTACCAAAACTTAGCAAATTGATCTTTTGTGAAATTCCAACCAGATACAAGAGAAACAAACACAAGATATACTATGAGCATTGAAAGTGTTGCTAAAACTGTCCTCCCAAAAAAAATTAAAGGTTTTTTCACCATTTGGGTATAACATTAGCTGTAATAGTACTCGTTAATTGAGGAAAATTGGGATTGTCGGTGTTTATGTAAATCGTCCTAGTCACCTCCCCCAAATCAGTTTCATCTTTGTGTACTGCAGGATCAAACGAAACTTTAATTTCAGTTGATTCATATGCTTTCAGATCTTTCTTTTCAACTTCAGCTTTTGTACATCCACAGGAAGTTGAAATACGAATAATTTTGACCGGTAATGGGGTGAAGTTGGTTAAAGTGAAAGAAGTTTTAGCAACTTCACCGTATATAACTTCTCTCAAATCCTGATTACTGGGAGTAATTGTTATTTCGACATTAGATTCCTTGTATGCGTCTATACCACCTTTTAAATTGTAAACATTAGTAAAGCCCAATTTAGCAATTTCTTCTGATGCTGCTTTGCTCATACTTCCGGACCTGCAATACACAAGGATGGTAGTAGACTTATCTTGTGGAAGTTTATTTATATTTTGATAAATCTCAGTGTAGGGTATAAATGTATCGGTTCTTGGAATATGGTCTTGTTCGGGTATATGTACATCTAGTAAAAAGTTTTTCTCATTTTTTGCAAGCTTTGAAAAAGATTCCGAATCAACCAGTTGAACTACACCGGAAACCTGACTTTCTTCGTCGCTTTGACCTGCTTTCTTTTTTGAATTAAAAACAAAAACACCTATCACTAAAAATAGGAGAGAGATAATAATTAATACCTTTTGGTTCATAACTTATTTAGTTTGTTCTAAAGTGATTGTCACCTGTTTTTCAAATTCAACTGGATCATTAGACAAAATCGATACTGTCCTTGTTACAGCCCCTACTAAATCTGGATGCACTCTGGGATCATAATAGATTCGCAAGATCGCCTTATCCCCAGGCGAAATTGAAATTTCCCAATCGGTTGGATTTTGTTGCCCATGACCCTCCATGCTAAATTTTGGTCCAACTTTACCTTCATAAATTATATTTGCTGATGTACAACCACAAGAAGAACTCAATTTGTTTATTATAAGATCACTTTTTCCAGAATTACCAAACTCGAAATCTGTTGTTACCACTCCTTGCTTTTGGTTTACCGTGCCCAAGTCACGACTTGTTTCTTTAATTTCAATCCTTGGTGCATCAGCTGGTGCTAAATCAGCCAACTTTTGTTTAAGTGCAAGCCTGTCTTCATCGTCGATTAATCTATCTAATCCAAACTCTCTTGTAGTGGCTAAAATTATCTCATCTTTTGTTTTTCCTAATTCAACCTGTTCATCGATATAATTGATCATTTGTTCCATTGCACCACAACAAGGTTTCTCTTTATTTAAAGGTTGACCACAACAGGGACAGGTAAACTTCGGATAAATTTCGCTTGCGTGTGCAGATTTTACCAGAGATACTTCAGAACCATCAGAAAAGGTGTTGACGTTTATAATCCCGGGGTGTATTTTGTTTATTGCAAAAAGTATAAGTATAGAAAGAGTAATAAATTGCCAAAACCGTGGAGAGTTAAGCACCGCAACCACCTCCGCCTGTCGCGGGTTTTGGAAGACTTTGAATTTTTAGTCTTGTATCTTTATAACCTTGGGCACTTGAATACTGGGATCCCAAAACAAGCTTTGGATCAACATTACTCCAGTCAACTCCTTGTTCTTTAAAGTATGTCGCAAGGTCAATATAAGTTTGAGGAAACCAAAATGAGTTGACTTTAAGAGCGACCTTATACATCTCATACTCGCTAGCCCCGTTTGCCGCCATCAACTCCAAGAGTCCAAGCATAGCCATACCATGATTACAGTCCGGGAAATGCGTTGAATTGCCGCAGCACGGCCTGAAAATCCCACGAGAAACACGATCGACAATCTCCTGTTCACCTGTCGTTAAAACCACATAGGAGTGTTTGCTATAATGATTCATAACTTCCCCACGCATAAGCGACCATCCACCAGTTGACGCATATTTACTCGGATCACCTCCGTATTTTTTGTCAACCATTTCTCCACTTTCAAGAATTTCGTTTTTATTAGCAAGGCCAAATGCCCAAAGCATGTTCAAAAGAAAATGACTATTGTCTTGGGTCATTACAATCTTCTTGTCCCAATTTCCCGAAAGAATATCTTCTTCATCATCTTTTAAACCATTAGCAAAAACACCCTTAAATTTGGCTTCGTCAATTACTCCGTCACCGACCATCCTCTCTCCCAAATCCCCCCAAGTTATGGGAAGCATAACTCCCTCTTGAGGCAAAACCTGTTTTTGAATATCTGACACGTCAGGCGCCACACTTTCTTTATTAATCTTTGCTGGTTCTTCCTTTAGTGCCAATAAACTTTGCAAATCAATCTTTGGTCGAATTTCAATAGCAAAAATTTGTCCAAAAATAACTACACCCAATAAAACAAAGACAGCAGCTCGCCAGAATTTAAGCATATTACTTGCCGAATTTTTATTTACGTCAGGACTTTCTTCATTCATATGTAGTAATTAATAAGAATAAACACGCCTATACTCGTCACCAAAAGTGACGAAAGACTAAATAGTACACCTTGGTACGGAAAAAGTCTTTTACCATTTTTCCGTCTTAAAAATTTGTTCAAGACGTCAACTAAATAAAATACAAACCCGCCTACAATAATTCCAAAAACTAACTTTGGAAGATTTAATATCAAACCATTGTGTTCGTTAATGAGGCCGAAACGGTAAAAAGAAAGTACTGTAAGAGCAATTATCAAAACATAAAGTAACTCTTTTTTTAAGACAAAATTTTTCGATTTTGTAAGGTTGTCTATCCAAAAACCAGTTGCCCCCAAGAACCCTCCCATCCAAACCCCAGTGATAGAATCGTCAATACCCAAAAGCCTGGATAAAGATAACCCCGCTCCAGCACCCGCCACACAAAGTGGGCAATGAGCAAACACTGAAGGTGCAAAAATAAATCTAAGCAAGCTCACAAAAACTAAATACGAAATAAACTTAATCATAAACTTATACTAGTTAATTACTTTTCCACTAAACTTAAGTTCTTTCACACCTTTGGGGTCTGAAAAAGTCAGTAAGACACTCCTATCAAAAGGCCCAACCCCTTGCGGGCCATGTGCTGCCGGATCAAATTGCATAATTACTTTTGCTTGTGTTTGGGGGGCAATTTCAATATTCACTGGAGGATTTTTATCACCGTGCCCCTCCATTCCAAAAAATTTTGTTTTTTTACCCTCTATCTCAAACGAGGCCTTAGTACACATGCAAGAAGTGGCTATTTTTTTAAGTTTCATTACCTTGTCGGTGTTGTTTTCCACTTCATATTCTTTTGTAACTATCCCTCTATTGATTGGCACATCGCCCAAATCGTAATATTCGGTTTTTGCAACTAACCCCAGCACATCTGAAAATTTTTCTGGCTCTCCCTTTTCCCTTCCCTGCACAAAAGCAAGACCAACAACCAAAAGAAAAGTAAAACCAATCATACCTAAAAATATTTTTACATCCTTGCCCATAATTATTACTTTCCGTTTTTACTGAAAAGGTCAATGATTTCTCCGATCAATTTTTCTTTATTCGATTTTGTGCCGTGAATATCCTCAAAAACGCAAGAGTGTAAATGGCCATGAAGGACTAACTCATCTACTTTTTTTAAAGCAGCCTGGACAGCCCTCGATTGATGGATGACGTCAGGACAATACGCTCCCTCTTCCACCATTTCTTTAACTTTTCTCAGATGGCCTTCCGCTCGGGCCAATCTCACAACTACCTGCTTCTTGACTTTCTTATCCATATTATCTATTCTATCCCTATCCCCCCCATGGGGATATAGTCAAATAATAACCAATAATATATTTTTGTCAAGACTGGAAATGAAAACTAATAATAAAGATTTAACAAGATTACTTAAAAAGGTAGAGGGTCTTACTAAAGACAAGAAACTTGATCTTTCTTCATCAGAAGATTTGTCTATCGGGATAATGAACCTAATATCTATTGAGGAACATCTTTTTTTTACATCTCAAAAAACCGGTAAGGAGGACTACCTTAATTTACTTAACGAAGTCCGTCTAATGCGAACCCAACTTTTAAGGGAAATAATAAAAGACTCTGAGGGAGAAGTTTGGTGTATAAGCAAACATTTACTTGCCGCTTCGATGAGGGTGATGGAAGTTGGAACAAAAGAGCTCAAAAAGGGAAATAAGGAAAAGGCCTGGGACTTGTTTGAAAAATCTTAC
>Ga0155722_126_pt1 | contig 8149 bp, 7 predicted proteins | sample RifCSPlowO2_01_FD_107378 | JGI IMG/M metagenome (GOLD analysis project Ga0155722, IMG submission 107378) | Candidatus Woesebacteria bacterium RIFCSPLOWO2_01_FULL_39_21 | reverse complement strand
TCCACCGGGTTTTTTACCTACTCTTTTCATCCAGTTTTTCTTATAGACAAGATATTGGTCGGAGTAAACATCATGAACCTTGAATTTTCTATCTATAAACTCGCGATTTAACCTCATTGTGAATGCATCGCCAAAAATGTCATTCCAAAAACGATAGGAATAAGTCCGATACAACCCCTTACAACGCAATACGTGCCAGGTCATCTGTCTTAAACCTTCAACTCCTTTGTAATAAACAACGTTTACGCCTGGGATATAAGAATTTGAAATGCCTTTTACAGCTTCTGCAAACGTCCTTAGATTCCGATTTAAAGCTGCTGCATGTGCTTCTTTTTCTTTAACCAAAAGTTCAAATGTATTCAAGTCAACCGCTTTAATAGTCTTTCTTTTATACGCAGGTACATACTCCACAATTCCCTTTATTAAAAAATCATCAACTAATCTGTAAAGCTTCGTGCGCTCGATACCACTATCTTTTGAAGCTTTAAGCAGGGTTGAGGGACCGTTTTTAACTAAAGCCAGATAAATTTTTATGGCCTCATTTGAACAGCCAAGCTGAGTTAAAAAATCTGTTATTATCTTCACTTTTAGATTCTGGTTAAAATTAGTGTTGTTCATCTTCTGCACAACAATTTTACAGTTTCAAATCGTTCAGTAAAGTTCGCGTAATGATAAATGTAAAAGATCTAAACCAAATGGCTAGAAATATTATAAAAAATAATCAATACGTCTCAATAGCAACCACCGACAAGTTGGGTAATCCGTGGATTTCACCTGTGGCGTATTCTTATGACAAGAATTGGAACTTATATTTCACATCTCTTCCAGATTCAAAACATTGCAAAAATATAAAAGCTACTAAAAAGGTAGTTTGCTGCATATTTGACTCCCACCAACTCTGGGGTGAAGGTGTCGGTCTTCAAATTGAAGGTGTTTCAGAAGAAGTAACTTTAAGAAACGCAATTGAAGCTACAAAAATATATTTTAAGCGCAAATACCCATATGGAAAGATAAAGCCCGGAATGATCAAGTTTTTCTTAAAAGAGCTGATAAATAAAAGAACATTTTATAGATTTTACAAAATTACACCTCGCGTGGTGTGGATGAACGATCCGAATTCCAAAATAGACATTCGTGTAAAAATTAATTTAAACGGTTAGCCTTTACAAACAACAAATGTCAAGCACTTCCTGATATAATTTATTCATTAAACCCCATTTAAGGCGGGTGTTTAACGGGGATTAGCGCAGCTGGTAGCGCGCAGCGTTCGGGACGCTGAGGTCGGCGGTTCGAATCCGCCATCCCCGACCAAAAGAGAGAAAGGGTCGGTGGTGGCACTCCATGCGCCTTTACCCTGAGGAACGTAGGGGTCGCCCGCAAAGAAGTTCAAGCCAAGTCGAGCCACTCTCCTCAACTTCGGTAATTTCTTCTTGCAATTTAAGTAGTGAGTAATACTTAAAACCTGAAAGTATGCTATACTTTTTTGTAGAAATACATCTGGAAAAACAAATTAACATTGGGAAACAAAATACCCAACAAACCGGCCAAAAAACTGATCGTCAATCAACGAATATTCAGAATAATCCAAGAATAAACTACTGGATGATTTCTACATTTATCTTTGCTTTCCTATTTATTGGACTGCTAGCTTTTAATATTTTAAACCAGACCAGAGAAGCCGATCAAAACAACGAGGTACTACTTCCAACAACACCCCCTACAATAAGTAAACAGAATGTAGTCTATACTGCAAGTGAACTCTCAAGTATCTTTATATTACCCAATGGTTGGACTAAGGAATTATATACTAAAAGTATTGAACCTACAGGAAGAGGGTTTGAAATATACGATGATTGCAATTTAGAATACTGTGTTTTTTTAGAGAATAAAAAATATATCGACAAAAGCAATATACAAGCTTACTCTTCTCCTGTTGACGAAGGAAGAGTCTATAGTTATTTGTACGTCACTTCAGCAGAAAAACTTCTTGGTGAAAAATGGAAAAGTATTTCTGAGGTAGATTTCTATAATGCTATAAATGAGCGATTTCCTGAAATAGCCAAAGCAAGATCGAGTGAAGAATGTGGCCCGTATTACGCCGCAGATAAAGCAAAAGAAATTACCACATTAAGATATAAAACTGTTTTATCAACCTCTTATCCAGCATGTAATTATGAAGGTGGCAAGCCAGAGCATATACATGAAGCCTATTATTTACTTTTGAATGATAATGATATTTTGGTTGTTAGATTTTTCTATGACGAATCCTTTTCAAATGTAACGAAAGAGATAGACAAATTTAAAGAACTTTTGAGTTCGATTAACTTGAAACTGGAATAGTAAATGCCCGGCGAAGCCGAGCAAAAATCGCGTGCGCAAAAAATAACGGAAGCGAGGCCGCCGCAGGTGGCCGAGCTAACAGTTGCGAAATTCGGTTCTAACTTTTTCGTAAATCTCGACACTTCGGGAAAAACCGAAAGGTTAGATGGAGACACTCTAATCATGATACACTTTTCTTAAATATATGTATGAAAAAACAAATAAACGTAGGTGATCCAAACACCCAGAAGGTCAGGCAAAATCCTGAAAGCCAATCAACGAATATTCAGAATAATCCAAGAATAAACTACTGGATGATTTCAACGCTATTGTTTGGTTTTCTGTTCTTTTTGATGGTGGGTGTTAATTTGTTAAGTCTAAAAACAACTAGTAACATTAAACCCACTCCCTATTCTACAATTCCTCCGACAAAACCAGTTGGTAAAGTTTCGTTTGTGGGAACTGTTATAACTGGAGCACAACGTGGTGAAGTAATAAACTACTGTCCAAACGGGTTATATTTGGTTGCCGACGAAGGGACATATTTAGTCAATCAGACTCAAATGTTACAACTACGCCTTCCAAATCAATCTGACGGAACAAAGATGCTTTCTGACCAAAAATACATAGGAAAGAGGGTTGAAGTTGTTGGTAAATATCCTACTCAAGAAAACTTCTGCCAAGCGTTCATGTGCGAATGCGATGATTATATTCTCGTTGACTATATTAACATTGTGGATACTGAATCCGTTGATGTGAGACAAATAAAAATTGAGGGTCAAATTGATTGTCTACCATATAGGGATACAAGCGGAGGTCAAACGTTAGAATGTGCTGTTGGGCTACAGGGTAAAGATGGTATGTATTATGGCTTGCAAGGACTTAATCAACAAGATGTCATTCCAGGGAAAATAGAACCAGGGCAGAAAGTTGTTATAACAGGAACCTTTACCCCAAGTCAGGATAGCAAGTACAATACTGTAGGAATCATTGAGGTTGTTTCAGTTGAGTATACTAATTAGTAACTTCTACACTGAGTTTGTCGAAGGACCCACCGCACCAACATGCGAGCGTGGCGAGTCAACCTTTGCGAAATTCAGTTCTAACCCTTCGACCCTACTCAGGACAAGCTTTTTTGCGAGTATTCCCTTAATTGAAGATTTTCCGAAGCTCTACCATGTAAACTAAATCACTGATACTTTAAGAAATTTATGCCAACTTTCGTAACCCACAATAAGTAGATTTGCAAAATATCAATTTGTGGGTTCGTGAGGTACAAAAAGACCAAACTGGATGTTGGTTTTACTATAATTCAATAGAAGTTCCTGTAATTTTTTGAAGTATGTATCTTTAAAGCCTAATAAGGTTTCGACTGTTTGTCCGTTTCTTAGAGCCTCGACAAAAATATTTGCTGAATCTCTAATACCCCACATGGCAATCCTTCTTCTAGCGACATCGTATGAGTCAGGGTATTCATGACTATTCACAGATACACCCCCATTATCACTTCTAGATAACTGGGTAGCACTGGAAAGGACTCCGCCCCAGGTATCTTCTAAACCTCGTATAACACGCACGTTTTCCAACAAGCGTTCCCAAATAGGATCGTTATGGCTAGGATCATATAGGAATCCCCTAGCACTGGCCATTACAGGTCTTGCTTTATTAATGACTCCATCGCCTTTTGAAATAAGAAATCTAACTATAAAATTCTTACCCGGATATAGTTTAGTCAGCAAATCCGGGATCTCACCAGTGAATCCTATATCAACCAGCACATGTGTAGATTGATCAGAGAACCCGTAACCATTTAAGTATGTCTTGACAAGATCTGCCGACGTGTCCTGAAGTGATTGTCTCATTAACCTAACACTAATTGGAACATAGTTAAAAGGCGGATATTCAATCCCAGAGTCTCTGTATACTTTTGCTGCCATATATTCTGGGAGTCCGTCTCTTGCTAAAAAATGTATTCCAGCGCCTTGAGTTTGGAATTCTTCAGCCAGACTTAAAGAGAAAAGACTTCTTACCGGCCCAACATAGTCTCTAGAGTAAAAATACAATAATGCCAGTGCACTAGAAGAATTCTCTCTCGAACTTAACCTGCCATATCTACGTACCGTATCATTCCAGAATTCTGCAATAAATTGTTCATCCATTTCTCTAACTGCGGCTAAACTTTCAGAGGGGTATACGGCACTGGTAAACAAAAAATCACAAAGTTCACTTAGTCCCAGGGGACTTGTCTTTGTCAAATCAACTATCGAATTTCTAAATCCAGATCGTTCAATATCCACTAGTGACATTGAATGTGTATTATATTAGAAAATGCATATTTCGGGAAGAATTTTTCTAGCGAGTCGAAAGAATTAATCTTGTAGCGGGTGTTCCTCAAATCGTCCAGTAATTCCGACTTATAATCCCAACACTTCTGGGAGCTGTTTGATAAAACTCACCACAACAGGCGGGGCAAGTAAGCTGTGACTAAGAACATCATTATCATCTTTAAAAGTCCAAGGCTTCTCTATCACTTTTACCTTTCCCGATATGTGGTCCATTTGAAAGCCATATTCAGGAGTCAATTCATACCCATCAAAATTAACCTTCGCCTGGCTAACTGGAATAGAATTTCTAAGTAGAATCCTTGGGACACCATGCAGTGACAAAATCAATTTGATTGTCTCCTCATCTTTTTGAAGACGAGCCTTAATAGGCTCAATTCCAAGCTCGTCGCCTTCTTTGGGAACCATACGAACATTCTCACAAGTAGGATTGTCGCAAACCAAATAATAACCCTTACTCTTTTTGTCTTGTTCAATTTTACTTGTAATCAAAAGCTTTTTATTTCTCGACGTGTGGCAAATAGGACAAATAACCCTATGTTTTATACGTTCTGAAATAACGGCAGTTGGAATGTCTATCAAAATGAAAAAATCAGGGTCGTCGCGGTAATTAATTACATCACGAAAATATAATGAGTAGGACACTTGATCCATTCCGCGCGGCAAACCATCTATTAAAATCGACTTTCGAGGTAATTCCGATATATGAAGTTTTACCATTGCTAAAATAAACTCTGTTGGTAAAAGTTTTTTAGTTGACCGGCCTAAGAGAGCATCAACCGCTTCGTCAAAAGAAATATAACCACGGTAAAGAGATTTTAGTTTTTCGAAACGCTCGGACTTTGAAAAATCCTTCCAGTTTTCATAAACCCGCCTTATCATATCGCCTACCGAAAAAAGCTCAATTTTATCTTTTCCAAAAATTTCAGTTAGAAGGCCTGAATACGTACCCTTTCCGGAATTTTTCTTGCCAACAAAATAGCCAATAAAAGTATTATTATCTAAATATTTTTTGATTAAATCTATTTGGGTACCTACTTTTGACCTGAAATAGAGACTGCGTGACCGAGGATCGGATAAATCAAATTTTTTATTTAGTCCTTTTACTCTTGTCCCGATTATAGGAAATTCGTTTCCTCTCATAATCTTACTCCCCAAGAAGTCTATACTCATGCTAGCAGCTTATCAAATCGATTCTCGTCTTTGAAAGGTCCAATTATGGCAAGATTTGCACGTTTTGGGTCAAAAATATTTTTAGCTATCTTTAGCACTTGAGCTACTGTTACTCCATCGATTTTCTTATAAACCTCTTCAGGAGTTTCAGGTTTTATTCCAAACAAATAACCTTCACTCATAAAGTAATTCACATCTTTTGTGTCTTCCAACGACAAGGCAAGTCGACCTTTTATGTACTCTTTTGCCTTCTTTAACTCCTTTTGACTAATAGGGTAAACCTCGCTACTAAGTCCATAAATTTGGTCTTGGAGTATTTTTAATGCCTCATCAATCCTTTTAGGATCTACTCCCATATATGTTTCAAAATAACCAATATCAATATATCGCTCGACAGAAGACCCTATGGCATACGCAAGTGCTCTTTTTTCGCGTATTTCGTAGTAAAGACGACTGCTTGCTCCTCGCCCTAAAATTGCCAAAAGCACCGCTTCAGTAAACTTAAGTTTACTTCCTCTTCCTTTGGAGTAATATCCAAAACTTACATGTGCTTGGTCGCTTTTTTTCTTAAGGAGCCTGACTCGGGGGCTTTCTTGACGGACTTTAAACTTGTCTATCTTTGTTTCCACTCTCCGAGCAGGAAGTTCACCAAAATATTTTTTAGCTAAAACTTCCGATTCACTAGTTCTAATACCCCCTGCAACGCTGATTAGCATTCCACTCGCATAAAAGTGCTCTTTAACATATCGTAGTAGATCAGCTCTTTTGAACTTTTTGACACTTTTGCGATTTCCTGTAATATCTTTTTCAAGAGAATGTCCTTCAAAAATTGTATTTTCAAAAAAATCCCCGATCTTGATATATGGATTGTCTTTGTGAAGTGAAATTTCCTCAAGAATTACACCTTTTTCTTTTTCCAACTCCTTCTCGTTAAAAATCGGGTTCAAAACTAAGTCAGACAAAACATCAAACAAAAGCTCTAGACTTTGTTTTCTGGCCTTTATGTAAAAATTGATCCATTCCTTTGAGGTCGAGGCATTAAACTCCCCTCCAATTTCGTCGATTAACTCTGTAATCTCTCTCGCAGTTTTACGCTTTTTGGTTCCCTTAAAAGCCATGTGTTCCAAAAAATGACTTATACCGGATAAATTTCTCGGGTCGTTTCTGCTACCGGACCCTACCCAAACTGCAACAGTTGCTGACTCCACCCCGGGAACCGGGATTGTCATCACCCTCAAGCCATTGGCAAGTTTAGTTACCTGATATTTCATTTATTTAGTGTCTTTGTATTTTATACCCAAAATACTTTAGTTTGTCTAATAAAAGATGTAAAATGTTTCTGATTATGCTCCAAAACCCCAAATATAAAATCCACTCCATAGGACAGCACATAGTGAAGACTAATTTGTATTTTGGAAGAAGAGAAAAGGTTTCGCACGTTTTGAAAACAATACGCGAAGACCGTAAGGATTGGCCAAACAGTGAAAATATATTTGTGGTTAATTCCGATAAAAAGCTGATTGGCATTATCGACTTTAACAAATTGGTCAATTCAAAACCCGATGCAAGACTCGAGGAAATTATGAGTAGAAAATTTGAAGCAATAACAGACCATTCTCACCAGTATCATGTTGCTCGGCTTGCAATTAAACGCGGCGCCGAAACTATTCCTGTTATCGACCAGCAGGGAGTCTTTTTAGGGATAATTGACGCCGGCCAAACTCTCAAGATTCTTCACGAGGAGCACATCGAAGATCTAATGAGATTTTCCGGAATTATGGCGAACGAAGCGGAATTTGACACTGCCAAAATTTCTTCCCAAAAGATGGTAATCCAGCGATTACCATGGTTAATTTTAGGACTCTTGGGCGGGATTTTTGCTACAAAAGTAGTCAGCTTATTTGATCATACCTTGGAAAAAGAACTGTCTTTAGCTTTTTTTATCCCCGTAATCGTTTATATCAACGCCGCCGTCGGAGCACAAACCCAAACCATACTTGTCCGGTCCTTAAGCTTCGAGAAAGTAAATATCAAGCGATTCTTATTTAAAGAATTACGAGTGGTGCTTATTATGGGTTTTGTTCTCTCAATTTCTATAACCGCCTTTGCCTTTTTATGGCTCAAGGAAGGAAGCATCGCGCCAATTATTGGACTTTCAATGTTTGCGGGAGTACTCTCATCAGCTGTAGTCGGAACATTAATTCCAACAGCACTTTCACATTTTAAAAAAGATCCGGCAATTGGCACTGGCCCGTTTGCAACAGTCATTCAGGATATTTTGAGTTTAGTTATATATTTTACAATCGCCAATCTTC
>Ga0155722_109_pt1 | contig 11179 bp, 14 predicted proteins | sample RifCSPlowO2_01_FD_107378 | JGI IMG/M metagenome (GOLD analysis project Ga0155722, IMG submission 107378) | Candidatus Woesebacteria bacterium RIFCSPLOWO2_01_FULL_39_21 | reverse complement strand
GTCTCATTTGTCAATATCCCCCATCTCCCCCAGTATTTTTGAGGGCCTGGTCCATCTTTAATTTCAAAAGAAAACATTTTATCAACACTTGAAAATACTGCAGAAACTATTGCCAAAGTGTGAATTGCTGATAATTCATTGTCGTAAAATTCGCTATTTTCGCTGTCAATCCCCCATTCGGATATCACCAGTTCAATGTCTTTAAAAGTTTCAAAATTCTCTAGCCAACTTCTTACACTTTTTACATCATTTTCAAACTTCGATACATCATAGTCATACTTATGCCAAGAGAGAAAATCCAATCTCAAATTGTTATTGGATACAAATTCAAGAAAATCCTGTGTCCAATCTTTGGAGAGAAAAGTCGTTGCCGGTCCCCCAATCATAAAAGGGTAAACATCCTTTGCCTCAAGAGCTCCCTTGACCGAGTGGTAATACAGATCAAGATAATTTTTACTACCGCCAGTTTTAAAATTCCCAAAAAGATCCGGCTCATTCCAAACCTCATAGTAAACTCCTTCTCTACCCAAACCTTTTATTCCGCTTATATGTTCAACGGTTTCTCTGACTACGTCACCCCAATCCTCCCACCTTAAGGGTAGATCTACCTCCGTTCCTGTTGAAATAACTTGTGGCATGTACGAAAGACTGATGAATGGTTTTGCACCGACTAAATGAATGTCATTCAAAGTGATGTCGAGCTTCGACCAGTCATAAGTAAGCTTTCCATTTTCGACTTTTCCGACAACATCGTAAAAGTCGAAAACATGATCAATCCTGATATAGTTTGGCTGTAGTTTCGAAAGATGTAGAATTACAGATCCCAGCATTCTTGTCTTTTCTTCACCCCCTTGAGCTAAGTTGTTCCAAGGCATTCCACCCATTTCAAAAGAGGTGCCAGTATCTATCACTAAATTAGCTTTTGTCCCGAAAGCCTGTGTCCAAAAGCCAGTTACTTTTCCAAGTGTGTAGACGAAAAAAAGAAGAGCTATAAGAAGCAATACGACACTAAGGAATTTAGCCCTTTTATTAAATGCCACTGCCAAATCCCTTAAGCATTCCCGACAATCCTCCCCCCATTTCCATCATCTTTTTGGCTGACTTTTTCTGAACCTCCTTAAGGGCTGAATTAATAGCCTCCACCAAATCTTTTCTCTCCTCGCCGTCAGTCTCAATACGGATTACCTTCTGATCACCAGAAACTGTCACTTTAATTCCGTCCCTCTCGTAAGTCTCGGTTATTTCGGCCAACTGCTTTTGCAGAGCCATTGCTTGTTGGCGCATCTTGAATAGCTCCCCTGCTTGTTTTACTTTGTCAAACATTTTAATTTTTAAAAATCTCTTTTGCCGCTTCCATTATATCTATATCCTTTGATTCAGTCAACGTATTGCCTTGTTCTTTAACCTCTGTCACCAATTCTTTTTTGGGAGGCTGGGTTAGAGTACAAATTATTCTCACAGGTGTACCCACGACCGATTCAATTACTTCTTCTAAAGTCCTTCTGTAAGAAGTTACCTCTAAGCGTTCCTTGTGAAATTTGTAGTAAACTCCAAGCTGTAAATTTTTCCCGTCAAAACTTAAGGGTTTACTTGACCTTAGAAGTGCTTCAATAGAAACGTTTTTACTTTTCACTCCTCCCAGAACCCTCTGCCACATATCCACACTAAACTCTATTCCCGAATCGCCATTTTTACTTGTTTCCTGAACTTCTCCATCACGGTTTAATACGTCAACTTTCTTATCTTTAACAACGCTGACTTTTGATTTAACAGTCGTATCTAACTTTTCACTAGGGCCAGCAATGCTCGCATCTTTCTTCCAGCTAATAAGTTCCATCTCAAGAGAAAGGTGTGGAAGAGGTGTGTCCGAATATCTTCTTAAGGCAGACATCAAGATTTCAATTAAGGATAAATTGTCCTCTTTTGATAAATAACCCAAGTTGTCCTTCCCTCCAATTGAATACTTTGCAAGTAATGAGTTGTGAAGAACAACGATCATTCCTTCAATCAGTTCTTTGACAGATCCGCCTTTCTCAACCAAATTTTCAAGTTCCGCTATTACTTCTTTAATTTCTTTGCTTGTTACTATCTTTATAAACTCTTCGGGACTTACGGTTTTACCGTGCAGTACATATTCTTGCGCCCGCTCAAATGTCAATCTACCGCTTTCGACCATTATCTGTTCCAATATCTTGACGGCGTCTCGGAAAGATCCGTCAGCGGCTCCTGCAATTATCTCTAGGGCTTCGTTTTCGGCTTCCCACTTTTCTCCTTTGACCACTCTAACTAATTGCCTCTTAATCTCCTCAACCGTTGCTTTTGCAAAAACAATGTTCGCAAGTCTGGATCTAACAGTTGGTATTAGTTTCTCAGGGTTTGTGGTCGCTAGAATAAAAACTACATGATCAGGCGGCTCCTCTAAGGTTTTTAAGAAAGCATTTGCCGCCTCGGTTGTCAGCATGTGGGCTTCATCAACAACATAAATTTTTTTCCGTGCCGAAACGGGTGAAAGTTTCACTGCATCACGTAGTGATCTGATATCATCAATCCCCCGGTTACTAGCCGCGTCCAACTCAATGACGTCAAGCGAAGACCCTTTTGTGATCGCTGTACACTGAGAACATTTATTACAAGGCTCGCCAGACTTATCAGGATCTTCACAGTTAATCACCTTTGCCAATATCCTTGCGGCCGAAGTCTTTCCAGTACCTTTGGGTCCGGAAAACAAAAGCGCATGAGGTATTTTTTTAGACTTTACTATTTTTTTGAGTTCCTCACGGACGCGAGTCAAGTCCAGCTCTTCAATTGTCTGAGGCCTATACTTGAGGTAAAGAGTCATCACTTCAATAATTGATTAAAACAGAATAATTTTCAACCCCCTATTTTATCAGTCGTGATGTATTCCAGCTAAGTGAAGAGCTCCGTGGATAGCAAGAGACTTTACGACCTGATCAACGAGTTTGCCAGTTTTATTTGCCTCCTCAACAGCTTTTTGGTAAGAAATTATAATCTGACCTAAATTGAGTTTGGATCCTGGAGGGTAAATAAAAGGCCTTTCAACTTCAGAATCAGAAAAAGCCAAAACAGGATGCTCTTTCGCCTCAAGACCTTCTTCTCCTAAATACTTAAAGGCCAACTCAGCTATTTTATTTTTACCGACGATTGCAACTTCTACTTCAGAATCAGAAAAAATCCCGCAATCAGTTAGGGTTTTTTTAACAACTTCTTTAATTATCGTCGCTTTAACTGGGTAGTTAGCCTGTTTATAAACAATTACACTGATCATGAAAGTTTTTCTTTCACAATTTTTGACACAGTGTTTCCATCTGAGCGCCCCTTTACTCTACTCATTACAGTTCCCATTACTTTTCCAAAATCTTTTCCGACGGCTAATATAGCTTCATCAACTAAAGCCTTGATCTTTTCATCCCCCAATTGTTCCGGTAAATATCCTTGTAGGATTTTTAGCTCTTTAATTTCTCTGGCAAGTTTCTCATCCATCCGTGTTTGATCACTTGAAGTAGATTTACCAGAGGCTTGCCGAAGGGCTTCTATTGCGTCGTGTCTTTTCTTTGCCTCGTGCCTTACGACAACAAGCTCTTCTTCCCCACTCAATTCATGCTGTTTATCTATCTTTTCGTAGTTTAAAGCACTGGCAAGCATCCTCAAGGTCGAAAGCCTTACTTCGTCTCTCGCTTTTAAAGCATCAGCAATTTGCTTCCGAATAGTATTTGCTATCATAATTTCTCCTCGAAATCTTTTTCAAACTTCCCCGCAAGTAGGTGCCAGTGGATATGTGGTACAAATTGAAATTTGCCTCCGTTAAATACCAGTTTGTAACCATCGGACAATTTTTTATCTTTAATCAATTTTTGAGCTACTTCAAACATTGACGAAATATCACTTCCAGATAGATCCATGAAAGAACTTTTGTGCTTTTTGGGAACAATTAACAGATGTGTCTCTGCTGCAGGTTTAATATTTTGAAAAACCAAAACATCTTTGTCTTCGTACTCTTTAGTCGAAGGCAACTCACCTTTTACAATTTTGCAAAAAACGCAATCTTTCATAATTGCAATATTACCGCCAGGATCAAACAAAAACAAGAATAGATCTAAATTACCAGAAGTACCAACGTACCAGTCGTAATCGCAAATTTATCATCGGTCAGAACTACTTGGACAAGGTATATACCTCTTGAAACAGGTCTTCCAACTATTTCACACTCAAGCTGGTTTTTGTTTGAATCCACCTCAGTCTCACATTTACCGAGCGATAAGCCCTTCGGTAATCCGCTTAGTCCAAACTCCAATTTATCTGCGAGGTCTAAATCGTAGCCCTTAATTTCCCTTTCATACCGCTTTCCCAACCTTGCAGGTCGAAGGAATTTTGTAGAGATTACCGGACTGTTGTTAACTGGTGGTATCGGAGTTGGTGTAATACTAAGAGTAGGAGTGGGAGTGGGAGCGAACGTATACGTAGGGGTAGATGTCGGTGTGGGAGTTGGAGAAGGGGTGGAACAATCAACAGTCGTTGCTGTTATCCCACTTTGATCACCATTATCTGAGCGCACTCTCCAATATAGTGTTCTACTACAACTGTATTTATCCCATTTAATTGGGTTGGTTTCAATCATAGGACTGCCGCTCCCTTGGGCAAAAGTGAGATATGTATCCCATGACATATCCGGAAATGTAGAAACATCGACAGAGAAGTGATTTGATATACCTGTATAGTCAAAATTAAACACTGCATTTCCTGAAATAGGCATCGTGGCCCTCATGTTCGAATAATTCCCCGCTACAGGAGTCGGAGATGGACTAGGTCTTGTTTCATCGTAGTAAATATAATATTTCCACCAGTTGTTATAGATCGTTTTACCGTCTACACCCACACTAGTTCCCGTTGATGATGGTATGTGAGTTAACCACCAGGAGATATAACCTTCCTGGCTACACCCCCAAGAGTTGCAGTTTATTGCCTTTACTTCAAAGGGGCCTCCGGGAAAGTTTAGATAACCGTCGCAATCGGTATTGACATAGTTAAAATTACCGTAATTATACTCGTCAACACCAACCGTAGAACCAGGAGGATAATGTATGTTCCCGCAATGACCGGCAATTTTACTGAACTTATTCCATTCGTTTGTCTCATCCTGTGCCCAATTACCATTGCCTACCCGGTTAATTCCGACATACTCCATTCTATGACCGAAGTCGTGGATAGCCTCACCAAATCCTCTTTCATAGTTAAAACCCATCACAAACTGAGTTTTACCGCAATATGCCACGGGGCTATATTCCCAAAACCCAAAATAAGGACCTCCCCACATCCAAACTTCATCGACATTTTTTGAACAAATAGCATAATCGTTAAAAAGCTTTTGATAATCGATTATATCGGGATTGTGACAAGGTGCTCTCCTTTCGACACAATCAAGGTAGCTTTCGTCTGTATATTCAAAACCATCGGGCTTAGGTGGTATCCCATCGACCTCAAGTCTCTCCTTCACCAAATAAGAAACCATTCCGTGAGACACTGTTGGGAAAGTGGAAATGAGTTGGTTAGTTAGAGCATCCGGATCATTCCAACCTTTGATGGCATTTAATTTTAAACTACCGCGCGATTCAATAACAGGATTAAACACAAGCAAAAAAACAGACCTCTGCACAGGATCATCATTTACACTGGTATACTGCGAAGCGCGCAAGAAAATGGATTTAACACCATCGACATTTATTAGAATTAAAAGTAGGAAACCGAAAGCAATAAAAACAAATGCTAAATGAAATAATACAAACCCTCCCTCTTTTTTAAACCTCATGTGCTACTCATCAAATAATAAGGTTGGTTTTCAATGTTTGTCAACAATTGTATCAAATAACTCTGAAAGTCATCTACTCCTACTCATTTCAATCGATTGACGACTTGACTTAACGAAAATAGTTCTGTCTCTTGGCTATCTCTATTTTTCCACTCGATCTTGTCACCAGTTTTAGCCGAAACTGTCAAACGAACCGGTATTCCAATCAGGTCGGCGTCGGCGAACTTTTCTCCAGCTGAAACGCTTCGGTCATCATATAAAACTTCTATACCGGCTTTTATCAATTTTTCATAAACTGAATTAGCGTTTTTCCCCAATTCAATTAAGTGAACCGCAAGTGGTGCAACCTGTGGATACCAAATAATTCCCTTGTCATCATTACTCACCTCGACTATAGCTCCCATCGCGCGTGTTGAACCTATCCCATAACTTCCAAACCACACAGGTTTTTTCTTTCCCTTGGAGTCCGTATAGTAAACTCCCATTTTTTCTGAATAATAGGTACCGAATGGAAATATATTTCCTACCTCTATAGATTTACTTTTTACGATTTTCCCTTTTTTACAACTTGGACAGTTACCCCCTTCTTTACCTTTACACACCTCTTCGTTTTCGCCCCAACTACATTTATCACAATAAAAAATTGTGTCTTCTCCTCCATCGGAGATTACCTGAAACTCATGGGTTTTGTTTTCAGTAAAAACTCCTCCCCCAGCCTCGGTTATCCTAAACTTGAAACCAATGCGTGTGAATATTCTCGAGTATGCTTTTTTAACTTCTTTATAATACATCCAAAAATCTTTTTCAGTTGCGTGAATACTGTAAAGATCTTTCATTAAAAACTCTCGACCTCGAAGTATTCCGCTTCGCGCCCGAAGTTCATTTCGAAATTTTGTCGAAAAGTGATAGAGGGCAATTGGCAAATCTTTGTAACTTAGTAAATGTTTCCTTATTAAATCTAAAAAAATTTCCTCATGGGTAAAAGAAAGTGCGAATTCTTTGTTTCGGCTGTCCTTAAGTTTATACATAATCTCATCGGCTTTGTCCCATCTGCCCGTTTCGTTCCAAATCTCTTTCGGGTGAAGCAGAGGCATTAACACTTCCTGTGCCCCTGTCTTATTAAGTTCTTCGCGAATTATGTTGTTAATTTTACTTACAACTTTGAAGCCAAGTGGCAACAGTGTCCAACTACCAGCCATCAATTGATCCATAAATCCGGCGCGAACAAGAAGTTTATGGTTTATACTTTCTGCTTCTTTTGGCGCCTCTTTTTTTGTTTTAGGAAAAAGTTTACTTTGAAGCATGAGTCAAATATATCACAAAATCTCTAGTCCGGGAACTCTTTCGAAGTGTTTTTTATTAAGCGTTATCATTGTTAATCCATTCGCCATGCATGTCGCCGCCATGAATATGTCCATATCCTCTATCACCTTTCCTTTTTTCTTTAGATCAGCTCTGATCCTGCCAAACTGCTTCGATATATCTTTATCAACCCCGTAAACTTCGCTTAATTGTGAAAAGAACTTCAAAACCGATTCTTCTTCCTTGTGCCAGTCGGAAACCCTGTAAACACCTTCGTACAATTCTGAAAGCGAGACATAGCTGCCGGTTAATTCGTCTATGTTCGCAACAAGCCCATAAGCTTTTTTGTTACCCCTAAGAAATCCGGCTATCACCGAAGTTTCTACAAAATACTTTTTCATATCCTAACGGGACGTCTGCGAGACTTTCTCTTAAATACTTCCTCCCATAATTTATCACTATCCAAGTCAGTCCCTTTCCACGCCCCGAATAACTTTTTTAACCCTTCGGCTTTAACACTCGGCACGGCCCTTAATTCTGCAAACGGCCTGCCGTCCTTGGTTAAAATAATCGAATTCACCAGATGTAAATCCGAAGTGATATCACCAAATCTACGCCTTAATTCAGTTATGGGAATGATCTTAGTGTTCATGCAAACATGATACAGTTAATCGCACACTGTGTCAAGCATTATAGTGATCACTTTAAAATCGAGTTCACGAAACCTGTCACACCCCCTGAAGTAATTAGTCGAGAGATGTCACGGGCAGTTATTGCGGCAATTAGAAGAAGTAAAATAATTAAACCCACAGAATGGACAACGGCCTCCACCCTTGGCAAAATTTTCCTCCCCAGAATTCCTTCCAACCCTATAAAGAGAAGCCTACCGCCATCTAGAGCTGGAAATGGTATAATGTTAAATATTGCAAGATTTACAGACAAAATTCCGATAAAATTAATCAAGGCCACCACACCCACCTTTGCAGCTTCCGCAGTCACTACGTATACTCCAACAGGCCCTGTCAAATCCTCCGGAGTTTGTCCCGATAATAACTGGTTTACAATATTTACTAATCCCACAATCACTGTCTTTCCCCAAAAATAGCTTTCCTTTGCTCCAAAGTACACGCCATAGATTGGCCTTTGCCAAAGCGGCGGATAGTAAATCTCTGTCTGGGATATCACAACTCCCAAAGGTCCTTCCCCTTCCGGAGGAGACTCTCTTGGGGTCAAAAAAGTAGTTATATCTTTTGTCTCCCCATTTTCAACGCGCTCCATCTCAAATTTAATCCTTTTACCCTTGTTTTCCTCAATAACATTGATAAATTGATCAACGCTGGTTATTCTTTCATTATCTACTAATTTAAAAATATCCTCAGGCATTAGACCTGCACCCTGGGCGGGCGTACCAGGCGCAACATCCAATACATGCACATTTTCAGTTTCCCTTGGGATTCCCTGAGTCGAGTAGACTAAAGAAAAAGCAACCAGCGCCAAAATAAAATTCATAACAACCCCGGCAATAACTATTGCAACCCGCACCTTTTTTGGTTTCTCCAAAAACGCGGCCTTAGGATTTTTAATCTCGTCAGATCCAGTTTCCCCATGAAGACGGACAAACCCCCCAAAAGGAAGAAGGTTAACCGAGTAAACAGTTTCACCTATTTTCTTTCCCCAAATTCTTGGAGGAAGCCCAAAACCAAACTCTTCCACCCATACACCAGAAAGTCTCGCAACAATAAAGTGCCCAAATTCATGGACCAAAACCAAAAGCGATAAGACAAATATAAAAATTAATATAGATCCTAACATCGAAATTAAACACTCAGAAGCTCTTGCTTCTTCTTTTCTCCCATTTCATCAACCATAGATATATATTTGTCAGTTAACTCCTGAAGGTTTTTCTCTTGTGAAAACTTTTCATCTTCCGATACCTCATGTGCCTCGAACGATTTTCTAATGTCGTGCATCATATCCGCCCTTACTTGTCTAATCATCACTCTTGCGCTTTCAAGCTTGGCTGACAAAAGCTTCACGAATTTCTCTCTGTCCTCGAACGTCATTGGGGGGACAACAATTCTAATTTTTTCACCGTCTAATGATGGGTTTAAACCAATATTCGCAGAAAGGATTGCTTGCTTAATTTCGCCAATGACAGATTTATCCCAAGGGTCAATAACGAGAGATTGCGGGTCGGGTGCCGTTATACTAGCAAGCTCCAAAACCTTAAGTTTTGCTGTACCACCGTATGCGGAAACAACTATGTTCTCAACTAGATTGGGTTGTGCCCTTCCGGTTCGGACGCTTGAAATATCATTCTTTGCAAGGTCCACTACTTGCTGCATTTTAGAAGTTACTGAAGTCTCATCCATCAATCAATAATATCAAATGCTAAATTATTTTCCAATTTCCATTCTATATAATCTACCTACCCGTACGTTCTCACCCGTCTTGGCTATCACCTCTTTAACCAAGTCAACCACTTTTTTGGAAGGATCTTTAATAAAATCTTGGTTAAGAAGGTCATCTGTATTTTTGGGGTTCATTGACGCGACTTGCATTGAAAGATTTTTCCCAAGATCCGTAAAAAGCTCGTTTCTTGCCACAAAATCGGTTTCACACAAGACCTCAACTACAGACACAATCTTTCCCGAATGGTGGCAGTAAGCAAAAATTGTCCCCTGGTTTGTTTGACGATCATTTCGTTTAGATGTCTTTTCAAAGCCTTCCTTTTTGAGAACCGCAACTGCTTTCAACTCGTCACCACGAAGCTCTTCCAAAACTTTCTTCACTCGAATAACAGGAGCTCCGGTTTCGTTTCTCAATTTTTTAATAATGCTTAGCGAGATTTTCTTCATTTTTTCTCCCGCTTTACTATTTGTTTTTTAGTAGTGGAAGTACCCCTAAGAGCTTCTTTAACAAGTGATATTACATATTCAACCGACTTTTTAGCGTCGTCGTTCATGGGAATCGGATAATCAACCATAGTTGGGTCGCTATTGGTGTCCACAACTCCCACAATCTTAACACCTAACTTTATAGCCTCTTTTACTGCACCAACTTCTTTATGTGTATCTAGAATAAAAATCACGTCGGGGATTCTATCCATATTAACAATACCTCCAAGCATTCGCTCCATTTTCTCGATCTTGCGGTCAATCAGAAGCTTTTCCTTTTTAGTGTAGTTTCTATACTCTCCTCTTTGTTTACTGTCTTTCAAACTCCCAAGATTTCTTAAAGAATTTCCGATTTGAGTAAAGTTAGTAAGCGTCCCACCCAGAAACCTTTCACTGACGTACGGGATCCCAAGAGTTTGTCCCGCTTCCTTTATCAGGTCCTTTGCCTGTTTTTTAGTACCGACCAAAAGAATCAGTTTTCCTTCTTTTTTGGACTTTGCTAAAAACTCAAGTGCTTCCACTAACTTTCTTTTGGTTTTGATTAAATCAAAAACGTGAATCCCTTCTTGTTTGCCATAAATATATGGGCTCATTTTAGGGTTCCATCTATGCACCTGGTGCCCATAATGAGCTCCAACTTCGAGTAACTTATCTAAAGATACTTTAACCATGATTATTTAAAAAATCACCCTCCTTAATACCGCCATTCATCAGAAGCATCGCCACGTTTGACGTGGTTGTCAGGAGGGTCCTGACGAATGTGAGACTTCAAAGTAGAATAACATTCTAAATTACAATTTTCAACCCTGACCCACTTTTTCCGCAGCTTCTTCTACAAGCTTGGGATCAACTCCAGCCTCTAATGCATCTTTTCCAGCCTCAAGTACTGCGTCGGCAGCATCACTAAGTCCTTTGTCCTCTAGAGAAGCTGCTCTATTAATTACTTCGCTAGCCGGTCCACCGCGTCCCAATCCCGATTCTGGATTTCCGCTTCTAGACATTTTTATCACCTCCCATAGTAATATTTTATTTCTTGAAACTAATTTTTTCAACCCCTAAAACCAAATTTTCAAGTAGGCTTATAACGGTCACGGGTCCTACCCCTCCGGGAACAGGAGTAAAAAACCTTGCCCTGAGCGCAGTCGAAGGGTCTACA
>Ga0155722_141_pt1 | contig 16638 bp, 12 predicted proteins | sample RifCSPlowO2_01_FD_107378 | JGI IMG/M metagenome (GOLD analysis project Ga0155722, IMG submission 107378) | Candidatus Woesebacteria bacterium RIFCSPLOWO2_01_FULL_39_21 | reverse complement strand
TGATTGATTGATTTACTAGATAATCGGAGATTATTGTCGTTGTTTCATCTGTACTGTCATCACAGAGGATTACTTCATAACTACCTTGGTAGTCAAAGTTAACTGCAGCTTGGATACTTCTTTCAACGACCTTCTTCTCATTGTAGAAAGGAATATGGACTGAGATAAACGGATAATGATCTAAGGTTATGTGATCAAGATTTGGCTCAAGACCCACTGGTGATTTTGACTGATTACCTTTGTTACCTAACCCCAATAACTTAGCAAGAAGACCTGATTCTTGAGATTTAGGTAAACCGGAGCTGTTTTGAGAAAAAGATAGAACAATTGCTAAAGTTATATAGTACTTAAATGAGTAAAGAAGGAACACTGAGCCCATAAACAATGCTAAGTAGGCAAATACCAGCCCCAATTTCGTCGCTAAACCGATCCCGGCGAAACTGGTAGTAAATAGACCGATAGACCCTAAAAGCAACACTGTAATAAAAGCAGAAAAACTCATTATTCCCGCAAATCTGACTATTCTTGTTCTGGATGAGGCAGGAATTGCAAAAAAGCGAGACACCTGGACCAAAACAGCAGTTATCACACTTACAACAGGAGTTATCTGGCTCTGAGCATAAGCCAAACGCGCCTCATAAGTTAAAAGATCAGCTCTTCTTAAAACATTCTGTATTCCATGGAAGCCTATAATCGCCTTACCTCCAATTACGGGAACATTTTTAAGAAGCTTTCGAATACCCCATTCCGGATGTTTTACCACCAGAGACAAGACAACCTTTTCGTATTTTTCTGGAGTCTGCCGCCAGTATCGCTCGATATGTCTTTTTCGGGGAAACAAACCGCTTCTACCGGCTTTTTTGTACCTTTTAAGCCATCTGTAAAGAAGAATTCTTGAAACATCGACCTCTTTGGCGAGAGCGGCTACCTCTTCGCCACTAAGTACTCGATTAACAATGGCCTCCCGTTCTGGTACTGTAAGCTTTGGTTTCATGGGCAGAAAAAAAGCTTCCAAATTTATGTTAACATCAAGTGGGTAACACTTGTCAAGCCCTGCTTATTCGCTCCCTGAGTCGTGTATGGGTAACGCCTGAAGGTAAAATGCAAAGATTATGCGGCGTCAAGATCAATGGCTCAATAAACACACACGTTTCCAAAAAATTAAAAAATGCACTTGACGATTTAGAGGGAAAAAATTAAATAATTCCAAATAATTGGAAGAAATTGCCGAGTAAAGGAACTACTCCTTGTTGCAAATTTTACACATTCCCCTATTAAAGCTTGGGGAAAAGAATGAAAGCAAAAAACTACCCAAATTATTTATCGTCATACCTAAGCCAATGATTAATAATGGCAAACCTATTATCAAATGATAAGGGGATTTCATAGATTGGTATACCAAATAACCAACAGATCCAAGTGTTATCCATATAAGAGAATTGACTACTGACAGTACAAATGTATAAAAGATAGTAAACAAGTAATGCACGGGTGTATGTTTTTTACTTGAAGAAGCCATTAAGTGTCGCGTCAAACGCGACTACCACGTTCGACGTGGTGGACCTGTCGGGAATCGAACCCGAATCTCTGCAATGCGAATGCAGTATTCTACCGTTTAACTACAGGCCCAAATTAAATAATTAACCTAATAACTAATTATACTAATTTCTATTGCAGTATGCTTAGTGGATTAAGGTAGCTGCCATTATAAATCACTTCAAAATGAAGGTGCGTTCCTGTAGACCTACCCGTTGAGCCCATCTGGCCAATCGCATCCCCTCTCTTGACCGTCTGGCCGGGGACTACATAAATCTTTGATAAATGTCCATAAAGAGTCCTGTAACCGTTATTGTGATCAATTAAGACCCTATTTCCGTAACCGTAATTATCAGGCCAACCGGCCATTACAACTGTCCCTGCATCTGCCGCCAAAACAGCAGGAGCCGACTTGTTTGCGATGTCAATACCCTTGTGATACCAAACAAATCTCTGCGAGATTGATCCTGAACTAGGCCAGACAAATACGCCTGAGGCAACAACAGTTCCTGCATCCGGAGTAACCTGGCGAATACGGGCAACACCTGACCAAGGCTCAACCGACGGCATAACTCCATCTGGCACCACAACTGTCTGACCAATGGCAAGCTCAAAAGTCTCATCATTCACAAAAGCGTTATAGGGAAAATCCACTACTGCCTGCGGGGATGAATCGTACTTTTTTGCAATTGAATATACGGTATCTCCCTTTTTTACTTTATGAAGAACACCTGTAACCGGCAAAATTTCAAGTTTTTGCCCAAGCTTTATTTGATCCCGCGACTGAAGATTATTCTGCCAACGAAGAGTGTCTATTGAAACGTCAAACTTTTCTGCAATGGAACTTAAAGTGTCACCTTCCTGAACCCCATATTCTATAATACTGTCACGAAGTTTCTCTGAAAAGGATGTTGCAAGTGTGGGGTCATCAGTTGCTGCCGTAACCACACTTGAAGGAGAAGGGATCTCCCAAGGGTCAATGTTTGTTCCCGGAAATTCCTGTGCAACTACCGGAGCGATTACGACACCAACTGCAGCCAGCGAAGCCATTCCAGAGTGAATAAATCTCCTTGCCATTTTTCCTCGCTGCCTGTAAAGGACGGTCACAAATAAATGCTTCATATATTCAAAGCGCAAAAAATGCTTTAAGGAAATAGAATAGATAAAATTAGCAAGTTCTCTTAAAAAGAGTTTAACCTCTTCAATGAAATTAAGTAGCTTTTCCAGTGATGGGTCCATCTGCAATCTGGAAGATACCATATGAAAGAAACAGATTCAAATTCTAGGGGTGTTCAAAAAGTTTACCCTTTAGAGAGGTTCTCCAAAAACTCTTTATTGTCCTCGGTCTTCTTGAGTCTTTCCAAAAAAGTCTCAGTACGTTCATCCTCCGGAACCAAATCAATAGCTCTTCTCATAGTGTGAATCTTAGGCAATAATTCTTTTCCGTATAAAAGTTCTTCTTGACGTGTACCACTTCTGGTTATATCAATCGCCGGAAAAATTCTTCTATCTGCAAGATTGCGATTGAGGTGAAGCTCCATATTGCCGGTCCCTTTGAACTCTTCATAAATAAGGTCGTCCATTCTGGACCCTGTATCGACCAAGGAGGTGCCAATGATTGTCAAACTTCCCCCATTTTCAATCTTACGTGCGGCACCAAAAAACTTTTTAGCAGGAAAAAGTGCGACCGGGTCAAATCCCCCAGAGAGTGTTCTTCCGGATGTAGGAAGTGCCAAGTTATATGCGCGAGCGAGTCTAGTGATCGAGTCAAGAACAATAACTACATCCTTCCCAAGTTCCACCAGTCTCTTTGCCCTCTCTAGAGCAAGTTCGGCTATTCTCGTCTGGTTCTCAGGAGCATCGTCAAAATTTGAAGCTGCAACTTCCCCCCTATTATCTGTTGCCTCACCCATGTTACGCGTAATATCAGTTACTTCCTCCGGGCGCTCACCAATAAGAACTGCCATAAGGTGAACTCCTGTGTAATTTTTTGCAATACCGGCAATAATGTCTTTAAGTAACCAAGTTTTACCCGCCTTTGGTGGCGAAACAACTAATCCTCTTTGACCAAAACCAATTGGGGCAACCAGGTCAATTATACGAGTGGTAAGAACGTCCTTATCGGTAGATAAAACAATTTGTTTATCTGGATAAATCGCCGTCATAGTCTCAAAATCGGGCCTTATGCCTAGCTTATCTATTTCCACACCGTTCACTGTTTCGACTTTGAGTAACCCCCAATAGCGCTCATTTTCCTTTGGTCGCCTTGCCTGCCCACCAATAAGGTCTCCTCTGCGCAAATTAAACCGTCTAATCTGCGAGCTTGAAATATAAATGTCGTCTCCGGACGGAGAAAACTTAGGGCGAAGTAATCCTGAACCCTCTGAAGCAATATGCAAAACGCCTCGAACGTATTCTGTTGGTAGATTTGAATCAGGTAACACTCTGTTATCCACCACAATCCCCTCCACCGGCTTATCTATAATAACCCCTGCAGTTTCCTCTTTTATTTCTTTGACCTCGTATTTTTCTTCCACAATAGGTTCCACCTTCGCTCTTGAAGAAGATTTTGTGGCAGTGGATTTTGCAGATTTTTTAGCTCTGGCGGCCATAATCAGACTTGATAGTTTAAAGAAAGTTTAATTAAAAGCTTCTTGACAAAAAAAGGAATATAAATAATTCAAGAAGACAACAAAGCTATTGTAATCTCCAAGTAACGGGTTTGTCAAGATATGATATACTGTAACTATACATATTAATTAAGCTTATAATTAATGGTGCGAATAAAAAAATTGCTTCTTTTGTTACTAGTAGTTATCGCTCTCCCGGTATTTATATATTTCTTAAAAAACGGTGGAAGACTAATTAAAGCAATTACTACTCGAGCGCTACTTGCCAATTGCCCCCAATCTCTCGATTTTGCCGCTATTCGCGAAGAGCTTAATGCACAAGGAAAGGATCTGGCATTTTTCAAGATAGGTTTCCATACGCAAACCAATCCATCTATTCGTTATACTGGCCTTAGCAATTGGGAAGCATGTCTCTCCGCCGCCGGTGTACCGTTTGTTTTAAAGTCGGTTGATAATGCGGGTCGTATTGAAGAGGCAGTTAGATTTAAACAGGCCAGCGGTCTGCCTCATGTAATTGTTTATAGGAGGGACTCTGCTGATCCGGCACATGGCATAGATGATGACAGATATTTTGAAGTAGTAGATTATAAACAAGATCCGATTTTACAGGCAGAAGAAAATTGGCGGCGTCATAAGGAATATATAGAACAGTACGTCACAACCCTTGTCCCCATAAAAGATCACTTCTGGATTGAAACTATCAATGAGCCCCACGCCGGCCTACAAACCTGGAGGTGCCCCAATGAGCAATGTCCGGATGAGGACACCTATCTTAACACAGAGTGGTTAGCCGTATTTGCCAAAAGGCAAGCAGAACTAGCAATTAGGGATGGTTATAAATATGCAGCCTTTGCCTGGTCAAGCGGTGAACCTGAACAAGAGTATTGGGGCAAACCAAGGATGAGTGAGTTTCTCCAGTTTGCTGCACAGAACAGAGATAAGGTAGCTTTAGCACTCCATGAGTATAATTACAGCGAGCCTACACTGAAAGACACCTACAACAGTCTTGTTGGCAGATTCGAGTATATATTCAATCAAACTGACTCCATGGGTCTCCCCAGACCGACGATCCTTATTACCGAATTTGGCTGGTCGGGTACACCAAGCGCAGATGAAATAATGCAACCGGATAATGTTCCCTGGGCAGCAGAACTTTATGCACAATACCCCGAGGTGCTAGGGGCGTATTTGTGGGACGTCGGAGACATGGGCCCACATATCTCGGCCTTCACAACTTATGCTCTGCAAAACTATTATGAGATTCCTTTACCTCTATCAAGCTGTTCCTACGACCTATCTTGGGGAAGTTTCGGCAGTGGAAATTCCCAGTTTACGCATTTAATTGATGTGGCGCTTGACTCTCACGGAAATGTATATACCGTCGATTTGAAAAACCCAAAGGTGCAGAAATTCAGTTCCAATGGCACTTTTATTAAAAGCTGGGGTAGTACGGGAAGCGGAAACGGACAATTCGCATCTCCGTCAGGGATAGGGATCGATAAATCGGACATGGTGTTTGTGGCTGACCCTGGTAACGGCAGAATTCAGATTTTTGATTCCGAAGGAAACTATAAAACTCAGTTTGGCAAGAATATCGCCAACCCCCTAGTTAGACCTTTGGATGTGGCAGTAGACACAATCGGTAATATTTATGTGATAAATAATGTTGGTAATGCAATTGGCAGGGTTCCTCCCGAAAATGCCTCGATGATCGTCAAGTTCCAGATAGATGCAAGTTATTCGACAGTAAATTATATTACTTCGTGGGATACACACCATATTTGGGACAATTGGGGAGTTCCCAGTAAGATTGACACTGATAGCTTTGGTAACATATACGTTTCCTATGAATACATCATTAATCGCGGTTACGGAGTGGAAAAGTATTCCCCAGACGGGGTTGGTCTTTATAATTGGGGCCGAAAGGGAATTCTTGACGGCCAATTTCTCGCAGCAGCCGGTTTGGCGGTGGACAATGCCAATCGGATTTTTGTGACAGATATTGGAACCACTTATACCACCTCTGGTTCAGGCTATCAGAGGTATGATTTACAAGGTTTCTCTCCCAGCGGTGCTTTCTATATCAAGTATGGTTCGAAAGGAACTAACACTGGACAGTTTATGTATCCATATTCAGTTGCCTCGGGAGCGTCGGGCACCGTCTATATTGGAGATACAGGCAACAACCGAGTACAAAAGTTGAATTGTGCCGTGACGATCGGCGCGGGATTTGTCAAGCCACCCACCCCCACACCCACACCGACTCCAGTTCCCCCATCAGTTAACAAAGCCATTATTTTTGGTTCAGGTGGATATGTAACTATTGGTGATAAATCAAATCTTGACATGGGAACTAGCGACTTTACTCTGGAAGCTTGGGTAAAAACAACGAGTGCTACCAATCAGACAATAATCTTCAAAGGTGCAGGTTCTTCCACAACTCGCGGTTATTGGTTCTGGTATAACTCAGGAAACGATGATTTAAGGCTTTACATAGGTAACGGCACATCAAGAATAATGGCTGATTCAAATAATAACTTAGGTCTTAGAGACGGAAAATGGCACCATGTGGCAACCGTCATTGACAGAGGAGTAAATATCGCCTTTTTCGTTGACGGTCAACTCAAAGGCACAAAATCGGTGTCTACTTTAACAGGATCAGTTGACACTACAAATGTCTTTAGGATATCAGGACTGTCAACTAACTCATGGAAAGGAACTATGGATGAAGTCAGAGTCTGGAAAACTCTTCGTACCCAAACCCAGATCCAACAGAACAAAGGTGTTGAAATAAGCCCAACTTTAACTGGCCTTGTGTCATATTGGAAATTTAACGAAGGAAATGGAACAACAGTAAAAGATTCAACTGACGCCAATAATGGTACCCTTACTGGCGGAACCTGGACAACCGGCGCTTTTTAAGCTTCGTACGAAAACTTCACCCGGGAATCTTAAAACCCCTTCCGTGAATGGCTTCTATCTTGTATTTACCCTTAACTTTATTTCTTAGTCTGTAAACAAGCTGACTAATAGAACTATCACTTACTCCAACTTTATTTTTTGCTTCGGGATAAACTCTTTCAATAATTTCATCTTTGGTTACGATTTTTCCGTTGTTTTCAAGAAGGATATTCAAAAGTTCGTTTTCGCTTAAAGTTAGCGCTTCGTTTTTCAATTCAAGCAGATATTTTAAAAGTATTTGTGATTCCACTTTCCCTTTTTCGTTAACTAAATTTAGATTAATAAGATCTTCCAGTTTTTCGGGGGTTTCACCTTTTGCACACTCGGAAAGTCTTCTTGCTTGATCTTCACTTAAACATTTTATTATTTCTTCAATTTGGGCTTTTATTTTTTCGTTTTTACTGTAGTCGGTACTTTTTCCGTCTCTGAATGCCAATACACAGGCTTTTTTTAAAGCGGGGATTTTACCCGATTGTGTAATTATTTTTTTGATATCTTCGTCCTTCACATTAAACCCATGTTTTTTGCTGTCCTCCTTTACCTCTTTTATAAAATCTACCTCAGAAAGTAAGGGAATATACTCTATATGCTCACTCGCGATTTCATAAAGGTCATCAAGTTTACTTATATATTCTGAGTTAAGGGGTTGGTTTGCGGTAAAAATATAGCTTATTCTTAAAGGGTTTCGGTCTCTTAAAGATTTTAGGAAAGAAAAAATTTTTTTATGATCGGGACTTTGGATAAGATCATCAATCGTATCGATTATTAAAGTAATTTTAGTTTTTGAAGTAAGTTTTTTGATGTTCTCCGGTAGGATGGATAAAATTTTAAATAAGGTTTCAAGGTGTTTTTTGAATGTTTCGAGACTATCGTTTTCAAGGTTATTTGTGTCAAAAAAATAAAAATTGTGGTTTTTAATCTTGATTGCAGCAATTTCTCTGACCAGCCTACTTTTCCCCATACCCGATAACCCAACTAAAGTAACGGACTCACCGAGAGTAATATAGGATATTATTTTTCTTTTAAATTCCTCCATTTTAGATATTTTACATCAAACTGTTAAGAATTGTTAACGCTTGTTTATTCGTTGTTATTTCCAGGTTAAGAACTTTCCAGTTTCATCTGTAAAAATTACTCCAATTACACCAACTATAGGCTATATGCGGTCTATAAAGTTGGTTTAAGCACATTAAAAAGAAATAGAGATGAGTGTAGCCGGAGGTATTCTGAGGGTAAACCTTGCCCTTAGACTACTTCCGGTTACGAGACGAGCCCCGCCACAATTCCAGAAAGGAATAAGTCGATGAACACCAGATTGAGGTTGGTAGCCAGCCTCGTGCTGGTTATCGCAGTTGTCGTTTCCGTTGTGCCACTCGGGACCGTTACCGCCGCCCCAGCGGAGCAGGGAGTCCTACCCCCCGACGTATGGGTCAGTTGTTACTCCCGTGCGGGAGAGCATGCTACAGTGGTGGGAGTAGACGCTACCAAGGGTGGAACAACAGGAGAGGCATATGTTGTTTTTGGTCTACGGGCGTTGCGGGTTTTCAGAGGATTGTCTCGGGGTAGCGGTGCCTTCTACACTACAAATGCACGGGTAACAGTGCTGGTTGTGTATCAGCAGTCCGGCGGCGCGCGATGGACTGGCCGCTATACTCTCACATTTGGAGAGGGCACAAAATGCAAACTCCAGCGGCTCATCAGTTAGGCTAACACAGCGAGGGGCTCGTCTCGTCTTTTGGTTTTATCTCCTTTCAATCGGGAAAGGAGGTTTGGGGCTCCCGGGCGTGCAAAAGTCTTACCCCGCCAGAACGGCGGGGAACCAATCAAGAATAAAAACGCATTCAAAAATTGAAAAAGACAAAACACGCTCGGGAAAATATAAAAAATTATAAAAAAGACAGAAAACCTAAATAACCTCAAGTTCTAAAGCTGAGGCCTGATCGCACATGCCCAAAGCAACATCATTGGAAACCTCTTGGACATCCATCACATCCGGGTTTATCGGGGTGATCACACGCCGCTACGTCAACATCTTGATTGGGTGCATAAAACCGCCTGTCTGGACAGCTAATAATTTTTTGTTTATCCTTTGTGACGACGAATTTGGGATCAGTAGATGTCCATTCACAAAGTTCTACATTCGTCATAAATTTATATCGTAGGGAATTATAGTTAAAGTTTGTAAGTTTAGTCAAATAGTTGAATAGTACAAACTAAGGGATATAATGATGACCATCTATGACTGGAAAGTTATCTTCTTATTTTTCAAAAACAGAGCAAAAGTTATTGGACAACTTAAATACGCCTGAAAAAATACAAAATTTCATAGATAGTAAGATCAAATACGATCCAATCCGGGAAGACAGAAGCGTCAAAGATGTTTTAGAAGAAAGAAAGGCAGAGTGCTACAACGGCGCGCTTTTTGCAACAGCATGTTTATTAAACCAAAAAGTTAAAGCTTCAATTGTTGAAATTTTAGCGCGAAGAGATGAAGAGCATGTTCTTTGTGTGTATAAAAAGGGCGGAAAGTACGGTTCAATTGCCCAAAGTAAATTTCTGGGTCTTAAATCACGAAATCCGATATATACAACTGTTAGAGATTTGGTGGTTAGTTACATGGAGTTTTATTTTTCTTTTGACGGAAGGCTTACATTGGCTTCTTTTACTAACCCGCTTTCCCTTTCCAAGTATAAGCTTAAATGGTTATATGATCGTAATACTGTTATCAAAATGGCCAAAGATCTCCGAGCTTCAAAACATTCTACGTTAGTTGCAGCAAATGACCCAATTTACTATGTTTCTCCGAAAAGGTATTGGCGCGAAGTATTAGTTATTCCAAAAGGAACAAAAATTCCCCAAAAATATCTGGTTAAAGGACCCAAAAAGTAAAAATACTATCCCCTTCTTTCTGAGCTCACCGTTGGATGTCCCGAAGCCATAGCAGAAGCCTCCGGATCTCCTTTAACATGACCAGCATTTGCAGCTTCTCTAATTGCGGAAGCTACACTTTCACTAATAATACCAAGATCCCTGGCTGCATTTGCCTGAACCACAGGATCAATCAAAGGTGCTGTTTTATCACCACCTTGAAGATTTAAAGCAATATCAACCACTCTTCCCGCTTCTTCAAATGTAACATACTTCGCCATCTTTATCACCTCCTTTGAACTTTGCAAAATTATATCACAAAAGTGTAAAATATTCTTTATATGTCCAAGGCAGAAAGAGAGAAAGATTTACGAGTAGCACTTATTGATGAAGAGGTTATGCGTGACCCGATATTCGGGCACTTAGGTGTTATTATAAAACTTCTACAAGTCGAGGCTCAAAAAGAACGACCAGACCCAATTATTATTGATCGACTTGCCGCTGTAAGCTCAGTTTTTAGCGCACAATTAAAAACTAGGCACCCAGAACTTGACGGGGGGCATGAATTTAATCATCCGTTAAGACCCCAGTGGGAAAGAATGACGGAACTTCTGGGTGAAGCTATAAATATGTGTGGTCCTGAAAATGCGGCTCCGTTAGTAACAAAATGGGTCGTGGAATGCGGACCAATGGCAAGACAAATTGACCGTGACTTGTCTCAATTTGAAGGATACAGAAGAACTAGACAGTCAATCGACCTTCGTCTTCCTCAAACTCCCCAGGCACTAGCTTTTCGCATAGCATTTGGTTTGTAGACCAAAATCGGCTCCATTAGGAGCGGGTAGATCGCCTGCCCTACAATCCACCCGTCCCTGCTAGAGCCGATGTGCCACTTGACAATGTAACCCTTCTACATCTAGTCTAAATAGACTTTAAAGTTTAAGCCTGTCCTACCCCGTTTTTCACTAAAAGCGGGGTTTTCTTTTTGACTTCAAAAATAGTTTACAACCGCTTGTCAAGTTTGTCAAAACCTATAGTAATATTGCTTATTAAAACGGGATAACCTATAGCTTTTAATCGTTGGAATGTAAGGCTGTTTTTCGCTTATACTTCGGTGATTTCAAAAAAAGTGGATAACTTGTTAACAACTACCGGAGGAATTTTTTTATAGCCTGGTTCAAAAACGACACCTCTCCGGAATAAACAATCTGCTTTAATCCAAGTCTTTTTGCTTCTTTGACTCTTTTTTCCTCCATAGACACTTTTCTTACCTCCCCCAATAACCCCACTTCTCCAAAAGCTATTAATTTGTCAAGGGGTTTATCAAAATAAGAAGAGGCCACGGATAGTGCAACAGCCAAATCCGCTGCTGGTTCCTTTACCCTAATGCCACCCGTCACATTAGCGAATACATCCCAACTTGAGAGATCTACCCCACATCTTCTTGTCAAGATTGCAAGTATCATCTCTAGTCTTTTTATGTCAACTCCCTGGGATATTCTTCTTGGAATGGGTAATTTTGTTGGTAACGCCAGTGATTGTATCTCAACAATTATTGGCCTCGTTCCTTCCATCACCAAGCTTTTAACTGAGCCAGGAACACCAAAGGTATTTGCACTCAAAAAGTAACTGTCTGTCAAACTTACCTCGATAAGACCTTTATCTTCCATCGAAAAAATACCAACCTCATCTGTCGGGCCGAATCTATTCTTAAGCGTCCGAAGAATTCTTAAGTTTTCATTTTTGTCTCCTTCAAACCACAAAACCGTATCCACTGTGTGAGTAAGTATTGCAGGACCTGCTACAGTCCCCTCTTTAGTCACTTGGCCAACAATTATTGTTGGAGTATCTGTTCTCTTTGCGAATTGAGTAAGTCTAAAGGCTGACTCCCTCACTTGCCCCACAGACCCCGCCATACCAGAGAGTTCGTCTGTAGTCATTGTTTGAATTGAGTCAACTATTAAAAGTGATGGTTTTTCAGATTCTGCCACCTCTATAACCGAGTCCACATTCGTTTCCTCAAGTATTTTTGTATCTTTATTTTTTATAGCGAGCCTTTTTGCCCGTATTGCTATTTGGCTGGCCGACTCCTCACCCGAAACATACAAGGTATCTTTAAGGTAACTTGAAAGCTCTAAAAGAATTGTGGACTTTCCTATTCCTGGTTCTCCAGCAACCAAGACTACCTGTCCAGATACAAGTCCTCCACCCAAAACCCTATCGAGTTCTGAAATTTTGGTAGAAATTCTGTTCGTCCGTTTTGAAAATACTGTAAAAAGACTTACAGGCTTGTTTACAAAATTTTTTAATCTTGAGCTTTGAACTCTTAATTTTGAATTTGTTGAAACAATTGTCTCAACCAAGCTCCCCCAACTGCCACAACTCGTGCATTTTCCCAACCATTTACTTGATTCTAATCCGCACTGCTGACAGACAAAAACCGAATAGTTTTTAGTCATCTACAATAATTATACCAATTAAGGTGCCGCTGTAGGAGTTGGTGTGGGAGTTGGTGTAGACGACACCGTTGGAGTTGCGGTTGGCGTCGAAGTGCTTGTCGATTTTGGTGTTATGGTAGGAGTGGGTTTAGGCGTTGGGGTCTTTTTTCCAACCCCTGGACGTAATCCCGTTATAACTTCTATATCAAAATTACCAGATGGGCTTTTATCCACTACCTTAACTCCTTCATAAGTTGACTTAAGTTTATCGACTACTTCAGTTCTTAAAGTTTCCGGAATTCTACTCGAAAAAGAGATCTCTGTATTTTCAAATTCTTCTGAGTCTGCATTTCCTGTCTCAATTTTCTCGAATCCCATTCCTGCCAGTATCCCTTGAAAGTGTTTAGCTTCACCGCTTATGCCCGTACCATTCAAGACGTTTATACTAACCTCACTCTTTCCTATCTCTATAACTACCTCGGGTGTGGGTGAAGGTGCTTCTTCAATAGAAACATTCTCTACTCCACCTATTTCTACATCAATTTTTTGGGAGGATGACTTTATTGTAAGAAAGACAAAACCTACGATTCCAACAATTGGCAAAAGGATCAAAAGTCCGATAAGGTATTTGCGAGATTTTCCCTTTAGCTCATTTTGAATGACAGGGTTTACTTCAACAACAGGCTCTTGGGGTTTGTGTGCTTCTTCTTCCATTTGCGGATCGTCCCAAGTTGTATACCATTAATAAAAGTAAAAAGTCAAGAAGTACTGAATCCTTTGTTTACTTATTTATATCCGATTGGCTTCGAGGTTAATACTATTCCAAGCGAAATCCTTCTCTCAAGCGGATCAACTTCCTCAATGTAGCAATTTACATCCTGTCCCAATTCCATCTTCGTTCCAGGCGGAATTTTTGTCAAATGCACCAGCCCTTCAACTCCAGGCTCAAGCTGGACAAACACTCCAAAATCCGTCTTTTTGACAATTTTCCCCTTAACCTTTGCATCTGATTTGTATTTTTTGTCAATTTCCTTCCAAGGATCATCCATTGCCTGTCTCATAGAAAGCGCAAGCTTGCCGACTTGCCTACCAGCAGGCAAGTTTTGGGATCCTAAAATTCTCACTTTCACCTTTTGCCCAACATCCAGAACCTCTTTAGGATCTCTTGTTTTTTCCCAGGAAATTTCGGAAATATGAACCAGCCCCTCAACGGGCACCACAGACTTTCCGCTTTTCACTTTAATCTCAACAAAAGCGCCAAACTTAGTCAATGTTACAACCTCTCCCTCGAAAACTCCGTCTTCGTGAGTTATCTTCTCCAAAATAGAATCCATTTTCTTAATATCATCTGCCTCAGAAACCTGACGCTCGGACAAGACTAACCTGTTTTTATTTTGGTCAACTTCCACAACTTTAACATCCAATCTTTTACCTACAAAGGAATCTAAATCACCGAGCACTTTTTTTCCCACCTGTGACATAGGAATAAAACCCGTAATCGATTCCGTTTCAGCGGTCAAACCGCTATCAGTTATCCCCTTTACCGTAACTGTTATCTTTGTATTGGTCTTTTTAGCTTGATCAAGTTTTTGCCAAGCGTCATTTGCAGCCGTATCTCGAAGCGACACAACAATTTGCCCGTCATTAGTTTCCGGAATGACAACTGTCACCAAGACTTCATCTCCAGGCTTTAATGTAGAAACGAATTTTTTAGATTCCTCATAAAAAGAATCTTTGAGAATTCCTTCGGCTTTTCCGCCAATATCAAAAAGGGCGACACTGCGCCCCAACTCAACAACTTTTGCCATAACTTTTTCACCGATAGTGAAACTTTTAATTTTTTTGCCGGATCTTTTAAGTAGATCCGCCATTGTAATATTTTTATTAGAAGTCACCTGTTTGTCATCCTCTTTCTTGTTCGAAACTATACTCCTCTTACTCGAGTTTACAACTCTCGCAAGAGATTTTAATCTATTTTAAGCTTGCTTATGATCCCCCAAAATGTTATTCGAGCGCAAGCGAGAGTCAAGCTTCGCTTATTTTAAATACAAACCAAAGTATTTTGGGTATAAATCTGTTTGTTTTGCGCAAAGTTGTCCCGGCAACGAGGTATTTTCACGTTCCGTTGCCGGAAAGCTATCGTCCCCGCTGTCGCCTTTTACTTCTAAGTTCGGAATGGGATTAGGTAGGTCGACGACGCTCTAATCACCGAGACAGCTTTGCGCAAAATTTCAGCCTTTACTTATTGTTCTTTATTGTTCTTTGAAAACTGGAGGGAAAAGATCGCAAAAAAATGTTCGATCGATTCGCACAAGGTAGGCTTAATCCCGGTAAACCGGAACTTCCACCGCCTGCCGATTAACCCCGTAGTCTGCGGGGGATCTAGTGACGAGTCCTAATCTTGGAGTTGGCTTCCTACTTAGATGCTTTCAGCAGTTATCCATTAGAAATGTAGCTACCCGGCGTTGCCACTGACGTGACAACCGGCACACTAGGGATTTCCCCCTCCCGGTCCTCTCGTACTGGGGAGAGCTCTCCTCAAGACTCGAACGCTTGTACCGGATAGAGTCCGACATTAAATATTTGTTAGCTCTATGTCACCATAGAGATCAGACTATATCTTAACCACTTCGCTAATTCTAGCTTCGCGGCTTCTGGCGTATAGTCGTTGAGGGTTCCCCGCTAAGCGGGGTCTTCCCTGCTGATTTACTCCACCGATCAGATTTTCAGTTCAGTTTTCACTAAACTACTGTCGGATACTCGAGTTGTTCCAGCATATAGCCAGATTTATATCCCTTCATTCATATTTGGACAAAAAAATAAAATAATTTCTCTCTCGAATTTCAAAACGTCTAAAGGGTGAGACCGCTTGGACTATTCACTGTCTCGCGACGTTCTGAACCCAGCTCACGTACCACTTTAATGGGCGAACAGACCAACCCTTGGGAGGTGCTCCCCCCCCAGGATGTGATGAGCCGACATCGAGGTAGCGATCCGCGCCGTCGATATGGACTCGCGGGCGCGACTACTCTGTTATCCCCGGGGTAGCTTTTATCCGTTAAGCCCCGTCCTTCCCATGAAGAAACGGGGGATCACTAAGACCTGCTTTCGCACCTGCTCCACCCGTCGGTGTTGCAGTCAAGCTGGCTTATGCCTTTGTGCTTTACCCACGATTTCCATCCGTGGTAAGCCAACCTTTGTACCCCTGCGTTACCTTTTAGCAGGGTACCGCCCCAGTAAAACTGCCCATCTGACACCTTCCTCAAACCTGTCTTCAAGGCTTATAAGTATAGATTTGAAACATCCCAAAGAGAGGTATTACATTATTGCCTTACGGCTCCCTCCTATTCTTGACAATTGAAATGCACAAACCAATGCCAGACTACAGTAAAGCTCCACGGGGTCTTTTTGTCCTGGTACAAGTAGGCCGCGTCTTCACAGCCATCGCAATTTCGCCGAGTGAATCTTCAAGACAGTTGCTAGCTCGTGACGCCTTTCGTGCAGGTCGGAACTTACCCGACAAGGAACTTCGCTACCGTAGAACAGTTATAGTTACTGCTGCCGTTGACTGGAGCTTCAGTTCACTGCAGTCACCTTGCGGCGACCACAGATCCCTTTAACTTACCAGCACTGGGCAGGCGTCGGCCCGTATACCTCCTCTTTCGAGTTTGCACGGACCTGTGTTTTTGATAAACAGTCGACTAGCACTCTTTAGTTGCAACCCATTAGATGACGCCTTACGGCTATCTAACAGGCAACCCATCTCCCGAAGTTACGGGTAGTTTGTTTGCCGAGTTCCTTAAAGATCCTTCTCTCGCTCACCTTAGTATTCTCTACCATCCCACCTGTGTTGGTTTACGGTACGGCTTACCTTAAGTCTCACTGCGAGTCTTTTCTCGTAAGTTGAATAGTATGAAATTGTCCAGTTTTCACCAGACTCTGCATCACTGCTCGATTAATCATCCCGATAGTTTTTCTAATCGGAACTATCTCGCAACTTGCACCCCGCTTCAACTCGGGACTTCAATTATCCATCTCTGTCAACCCCCAGTTAGCATCCCGATAAATCGGGACACTCTTGCGACTTAAAACAAGTAGCAGAATTTTGACTGCTTGTCCATCGACTACGCCAATTGGCCTCGCCTTAGGAACCGACTAACCCGTCGAGGACGAACCTCGCGACGGAAACCTTGGGAATTCGGTGT
>Ga0155722_107_pt1 | contig 40889 bp, 30 predicted proteins | sample RifCSPlowO2_01_FD_107378 | JGI IMG/M metagenome (GOLD analysis project Ga0155722, IMG submission 107378) | Candidatus Woesebacteria bacterium RIFCSPLOWO2_01_FULL_39_21 | reverse complement strand
TCTTTTATAACTCTCTCATATATTATGGTCCCTTTCCAAGCCTATGCAGCAGTAAAAGGCTTCATTGAACACTCTGAAGGTCCATGGTTTAGAACTCCAAAGACAGGCAAGATTACAGATATATTCACCAGAGGTAAATTCTTCAGATGGATTGGTGGGATATTGCCGGGTCGTGTAGTGCCATCTTTAGCCACAGCTAACCACCAATTTAATAACTTCAATATTAAAATAAAGAAAGGGCGAAGGAAGTATGTGGGAAAGTTTCTAATAACCATTCTTCTTGCTATTTCCACCACCCTTCTTTCCTACGTACCATATATTGAGATTTTTGACGATGTTGAGGCACCCCTACCTGGCTCAGGAATAATCCTTAAACCAAACCTGTCTTTAGTCAAAGAAGTTCAGGCTGCAACTGATACAGAAAAAGAATTGCAACATACGGGTGGAAAGACTGACTTTATACAAGACTTTAGTTGGGGGGTGTTGACAATCAATACTGATAAATCTATCTACATACCTAACCAAAAAGCAATACTATCTTTTGCAGTTCTCGATGAAGAGGGGAAAATGGTCTGTGATGCAAAACTAACTCTTGAGATTATAGACCCTAGGGGCGAGAAAACAATCCTTTCCACCGAGGCAGGGACAGTTATTGTCAACGAAGAATGTCAAATCTATGGTTTTACCTCAAGTCCGGATTATGAGGCGAGTTACCAAGTTGGTGACGTCGGTAGATACCAAATGAAACTCAGCGCGAAAACTCAAAACGGCACACATGAAGTCCTTGACTCTTTTGAAGTCCAGGAAACAGCACCTTTTGATATTGAAAGAAATACTTCGACGCGGATTTATCCAGAAGTAACATATCCAGTTAGTTTCACGATTACCGCAAATGAGGATTTTGAAGGGATAATTGAAGAAACAGTGCCGGTGAGCATTGATATTTTTCCTTCTGCAACGAGCCAGTCGTATGACAATCTTGAAATAAAAGACCAAGTCAGAATAATTAGCTGGAACGTTACGATCAAAAAGGGAGAATCATTTAATCTGGGCTATAAGTTTGACGCACCCAATATCTCACCCGAGTTTTACGTTATCGGCCCACTTAAGTTTATTAAGAGAGATCAACTGGTCTTCCAAGAAACCCGCTTGTGGCAGATCGCTTCTGATGCCGTTTATGCACAACCTCATTTTCGCATTCGCAGTGGTGACACTGTTGGATTAAATACTGATAGTGACTGGGCAGCCACCCTTGATGCAAATTTAACAATGGACGCAGGTAAGCGTTTCCGGGTGCGGTATGAGGTTGAGGAAACAACCGGGACGGGGGGGATCAACTCTTTTAAGCTACAGTACCGTTGGAAGCCGAACGGAGGATCGTTTGGCGCTTGGACTGATGCTCCTGGACGGGGAGTATCAGGGGAATCAGGACCAATCCAAGTCCTTGATTCGGGACAGTACAACGACGGGGATGCGGCGAGTACCGACCTACTCTCTGGCAGTTCCCTAACATTTGATAACGCTGGTACGGGCGAGGAGAACCGCACAACCGGCACAATCACGCTTTCAAACGAGCACGCCGAGTACGAGTTTACTATCATGATCAGAGGAACGTATGGCGGGCCCACTCGAGTGAAAGATGATGATCAAGTAGAATTCCGAATAGTGGAAAACAGCGGCACAGCGTTTGCCGGAACGTATACGGTTCCTACTATTACTGTTAATATGCCGGATTATTTTTTAAGCCCTGCGACAATTGAATCCCCAGGTACAATCGGTCCTTTCAAAGATACAAACGGGAATTTATACTTTTTTATAGAGCCTACATCTATATCCGGTGCGGGTAATTTTGAGCCGGAAATAATAAAATCCACTGATGGAGGGAAAACGTGGGACTTGGTAGATACTGCTAATAGTCCGGTATCAAACGACGACCCGGAATCAGCCGATATTTTTCAGGACGGAAACACACTTCATATTTGCGTTCAGAGAGGTCATAGTGCAACGGACGTAATGTATGATACTTTCCGCCTGTCGGATCATCCAACCAACGCTGACACATGGGGGATTATAGATGAGACTGTTCGTGCTTCTGCCAATGCCGCCGACCAATCCTGTGGTATTGTCAAGCGCAGCGATAGCACTGTGGTGGTATTTTATCGCTACAACGATGGCACGAACCATAGAGTAGGTTACAAAATTCGTAGCAGTGGTGGTTCATGGGGAAGCGAGAATAACTTGGATACCACGGCATCCACTGATTTCGTTTTCTCCGGTGTCGTGTTGGGGGCGAGTGACAAAACGCACATTTTTTATCGCGACGAGACAAACAACGATATCTATCACAAGAGTCTAAGTTCAGCGGATTCTTTAAGTAGTCGCGAAATAGTAGAGTCAGACGCACAAAGTGGTACTCGCATGTGGGGGACCAGCAAGCCGGTATACTGGGACAATGCTGGCTCTGAAAAAATTATGGTATTGGTCAGAGATAACTCTGATGGACTCCTGTACTCGGTTGTTGTCACTGATGACGGAACCCCGGAGGCGCGTAAACAGGTTTCGGATACTGCTGTCAGAAATGACCCTTCCGGCGCACTCAGCAAACAGCCTGTTGCCGATTTAGTGGTCGATACGGCAACAGATATCATTTACGCCACTTTTTCTCCCTCCAATGATAACGATTTAGACCTAGACAGATCAACAAATGATGGTGGGTGGGGCACAGATACCAATATTTTGGATATTGTTACCACCGATTTCGTCCGCGGACAGATTTTTACACACTCATCGGGCAATGGGGGTGCCAAAGTCTATGGGTATTGGTATGACAATAACGGTCTGGGAGAAAATGGATTTACCTGGTATACCGAGGTTGCAATCGATTCGACATCGGCAACAGCCACCGCCTATTCCTTCCAAAGAAAAACTTTCTTCGACAGTGCAAATGCACGCTATTGGACTTTTTACCACGATGGGGATGAGATTGATATCCGCTACTCATCGGATGATGGAGAAACCTGGTCGGCGATTACCGCTTTAGCTTATGATACCAACGACTTCTCTGTCTGGTGGAAGCAGATAGGGTCCACTGAATACGTCTGGCTGGCTGTTGCAACTGCGGATGATATTGTGGTTAGGCGTGGAGAACTTTCAACAACTAGCATCAGTTGGCATGCAACCAGTCAAGTAGCCTTGAATGGAAGTGGTGCATCAGACACCTATGCCAACGCCTACGTGTCCCTGGATTCTTCAAACATGGTTTGGGTACTGGCCCGTTACTACAACGGGACCAATTACGTGGTCAATGTTGTTGATTCCACCGCAGCAGGCGACAGCAACTGGGCAACTTTAAGTTGGAATACGAAAAGCCAGTTATCCGACAACCAAACCAATGCCAATGTTTACGGCAACATTGTGCCTTTAAGCAGCCAAGACATGTACGCGACGTTTGTAGCTAGTACTGCGCTTGAAGGTTGTTGGTGGGATGATTCTGCTGGCAGCTGGAAGGATTCAGGAAGTTTGAGTTGTACCTCCGGCAACCAAGACGCGATTGATACCGAGGTCACAGGCCTTACTAAGAATATTTCAACAGTTGCCGACGTAACTAATTATGATGTACACATCATATTTATTGACGACGCAGCTACCGATCAAGTTTCATATAAACGCTGGGATAGTGGGACTTTGGCTTGGGATTCATCTGCTACTTTGGTTGCAGATGCAGCCGACGGTAACGATGCTTATTCCTCCCTTTCCTATGATTCTACAGGAACAGATCTTTACGCGCTCTGGATTGACACAAGTGCCAGTGACATATTCTACAGTTCCTGTGATATTGCAACAGAATGTAACCTTGCCAGTGAGTGGGCAGCAGAAACGAACTGGAAGTCGACCGGAACCAATACCTATGTCACAAGTAATTATGACGGGGCAGGCCGTATCTTTGCGGAGTGGACGGTCGGAAATGCTTCTCCTTACAGCATTGGCTGGGATATTATTATTGTTCCCGAAAATCTGTGGTTATTTGTTGGCCTTGTGCCTTTCTTACCTCTACTTTTACGTAAGAAACGAAAGAAACATTTAGATTTAAGTGTTTTAAATCAAATATATGAACGAACCAAACAAAGAACAGTTTGATATTGATATGAACCGTAAAACTGCGCAGGCTCCTTTTGGCAGTTCCCTACTGACTGGGTTTAGGGGAGTATCTAGAAATCTTTTTATTGTCCTTGTCTTTTTACTCATGAGTCTGCCCTTGTTTACAACGTTTAATGAAATTTTGACAAAAATTGTAGAGAAAACGGGGTTATATACCTTTTTGACACAGAATGTAGTTCCTTTTGAAACTAGGGCAGTATCTTTGATCTTGCGGCCATTTGGGATTGAAGCAAAGCCAACCGTTTCGCATTTGTTTATTGAAAGACCAGACGGATCTACTACCGGGATATTTTTTTCCTGGAATTGCCTTGGTTGGCAATCAGCCATTCTACTTTTACTTACCTTTGTAACTGGTTTATCGGGAAACTTTCCAATTAGTAGGAAATTAGAAGTTATCTTACTAGGTCTTTCTGGGACTTTCTTAATCAATTTACTGCGAATTTCCGTTGTCACAATGATTGCTTATTACTTCGGCCAGCTTGTGGCAACCATTGCCCACGATTACGGAGGAACATTGTTTACAATCGCTTGGTTCTTTTTTTATTGGTGGTTTTCGTATAAATTTATACTTGAAGGAGAATGATGGAAGAAGTTCCGCAGGAGTCAGAAACAATTGCAGTTAAAAGAACTGCCAGAATTACCAAAAAGATACTCGATGCTAGAAGTACCTTAGGATCAGTTCCTGCTTGGTGGTCTAATGAAGTGATGGAAATAATTGGTCTTGCAGTGGTTGTGCTTCTAAATTTATATCTGATACTCCCTTTTTTTAAGGTTCAGATTCCCGAAACTACTTATTCAGGTCCGATTATTCCACTGGTCGCTAAAATTTTTGGGATTTTTGGGATTCCCTTTATTGAATCTGTGCACATAATGGCTTTGATTTCATTCCTGGTTTTTCCACTATCTATGTATATATTCGTGAGGCTTTTGACTAAGAGAAAAATGTCGGCTTTTTTGGCGGTTTTGATTGTCAGTCTTCCTTTTTACCCGTTCGCAAAGACAAGGATAATTTCAGGGTTTTTGTCCCAAGATGCGCCGCATATTATTACACTTTCTTTGATACCCATAGCGGTTTACAGCCTACTCTCTTTTGTAAAAGAAGGGGGTATAAAAAGTTTGATTCTCTCTGCAATTACTTCATCACTTGTTTCACTCTCATCTCCTTTTTCGTTTACAACCTTCATGATGTTTGCTGTTATTGCGTGCTTTTCTGAAATGCTACTCGGGCAAGGCAGGCTTAAATTCACAAGACTTATGGTAGTAATGCTCTTTACTGCGGGGCTTAATTCATTTTGGTATAATCCGTCATTCTTTTACTGGATGATCACAGGACCAATGGGCGATGAAATAAGAATAACGTTAAATAGATTGATACCTATGTCGATGTTTATTGCTCCCGTGCTTGGAGTTTTCGGCTTTTTGCTTTTTGACAGGAAACCGAGCCTCCAGCCAATGTTTTTAGCAGTATTCTTTACGATAATTTTTGCCTTAGTTGTGATTGCAGGAGGTGGATTCGTACCTTCGCATCCAACAAGATATACTCCTGAGTTTGGAATTTCATTCTCCCTTCTTTTGGGTCTTCTTATTTTAAAGTTTTCGGAATATCTTAAGTTTAAGCCTGAAAAATTACCATACTTATCTTGGAAAGCTATATCGTCGCTTGTGATAATTGGTGCCTTTTTAATTTCCGGTTTGGGAATTATTGCCGGAAGGCTTGAGATGGATTCAGTTAGTAGCGTCCTGGGTATCTGGTCCGATGTAAATAGAGGAGAGATGTGGGAAGCTAGAGATAGTTTTAACGGCTTGTCGAGCTTAACAGGATTTGCTATAACCTTTATTACTGCCTCAGTTCTAACATATTTAGCTACCAAATCCAAACAGAGTGTAATTGGTTAATGCAAAAAAACCAAAAAGGTAAGATTGCTATATTTCATTGTGGGTTTATTTATTCAGGTGGTGGGGAGCGAATTGTTTTGGAGGAGGCAAGAGGGTTAGTTAAAAGAGGTTGGGGCGTGCGTGTCTATGCCCCGACAGTGGACACTAAAAAGTGCTACCCGGAGTTTGTAAAGGGAGTTGGAGTAAAAATGTTTTTTCCGTCAGTTTTCAATAAGCTTCCGCTTCGAAATGCCCTCCGCATGCTAGCGTCGAGTTTTCTTGCTCCATTTTTGGCTATTAATTTTCGCGATATCGACGTATTTGTCGGAGCAAATCAACCAGGTGTGTGGATTGCTTTTTGTATGGCAATGGTATTACGAAAACCATACATGATATATCTTAATCAACCAAACCGTATCGTTTATCCTCGTGCAGTTGACCGTGAATTTGGTTGGTATACGACAGAGAAGGATTATCATTTTTTGTATAAATTGCTTCAGAGACTAAACATTGTCTTGGTTAAACTCGATTGGTTATCAATTATTCGAGCGAAAAGTTTGTTGGTCAATGGGAGTTATATAGGCAATATCATAGCCAATGTTTATGGGAGAGAAGTCGTAGACACCCCCGCCGGAGCGAATTTTTATTCTTTTGGAAAAACTGACGTATTTAGAGGATCTGTCAAAATTGCTGGAAAGAAGATTACTAAGCCGTACTTATTAATAACAAACAGGCACGATCCGCAAAAGCGTTTTGATTATGTGATTTCAGCCCTTTCCAATATTTCTGGTAAAGTCCCAAATTTGCAACTTGTTGTACCTGGACCTTTTACCGACCACACACGAAAACTAATTGAACACTCGCGAAATCTTGGGATAGAAAAAAAAGTTAGATTTATTGGTAAAGTATCAGAAGAAGATTTACATAAATTATATCGTCACTGTGCTGTTTATTGCTATCCTTCTCCTGATGAAGATTTTGGCTTAGGCCCTTTGGAGGCTGGCGGTTGGGGAGTGCCTACTGTTGCCTGGAATCATGCAGGACCAACGGTGACAGTGGAAGACGGAGTGACCGGATTTTTGGCAGAGCCATATAGTGTGAAAGATTTTGGACAAAAAATTTTAACAGTACTTAATAACCCGAATCTTCGGAACAAAATGGGTGCGGCTGCGTGGAAGCGAACTAAGAATTTGTTTAGTTGGGAAAGGCATGTTGATATATTGGAGAGCGAGATTACGAAGTATATTTAGCTTTGGTCAGCGGATGACGTGGTATAATTAACTCATGAAATTAAAGTTTCATCCGCAAGTTATGAATAAAGTAAACTCTTTTCTTGCAAAAGAGCCGGATGTCGTGGCTTCATATATTTTTGGTTCGTATTCAAAGGGAAAAGGTACTCCAAAAAGTGATGTTGACATGGGTGTTCTTTGTTTTGATAAAAGCAAGCTCAATCAGATGGGAATTTCTTTGGAGTTTGACAAAATAATAAAATCGCCCAAGATTGATCTGATTATTTGTGATCTTTCCAGCGATCCTTTACTTTTGTCTCAAATAATAAATGGTAATGTTTTTTATCAAAAAAGCGTTAGCGAACGATCTCTTTTGGAAACAAGGATCTTGAAACTTATAGAGGATGATGGCTTTTTAAGGAAAATAAAAGATTATTACCTAAACAAGTCCTTTGAGGAAGGGATATATGCTGATCGATAAAAAAATTATAAACAGCCTGCTTGAGAAGTTAAAAGAATATGTATATGACCTTGAGTCAATGAATTTTAACTTAAATGATTTAGAAGGCAACAGAGACATTCAACATCTTGTTAACCACAGACTTCACACAGCAGTTGAAATATGCATTGACATAGCCATGAATGTTGCTTCGGCATTAGAACTGCCCGGCCGTGACAGTGCAGTAGATGTGATAGGGCTTTTGGGAGAGCATAAGATAATTGCAAAAAGTCTTGCAAGTAGTTTTCAGCAAGCCCCTAAGCTTCGAAATTTGCTGATTCATGGTTACGCAAAAGTTGACTATGCTTTGATTTTTAAAGATTTTAGAAAGGATATCTTGGAAATGAAAGAATTTGCAAGACAGATTAAGGCCTATGTGGATAAGAATTGAGATACAATTTCCGTCAGGACCCGTGGAGTTACTTCTTCTCTCATAGGTGGGATCAGTTTCTGCGTCACGTTCCGCTCGATATAATTGAAGCCCTGCATAAACCGGAAGAACGACTTGGCACTCGATGTTTTGCGTCGTCTGGTAAGCCCTGTCAGCCCTCTTTTATCCAATTAGCCATATACTCGTTCAGATGCCTTAACTCGACTCCTAGCGGCTTGCATATACGAGCCATTGTACAGTCCTTTCATTAACTAGTTAACTGTACGGAATGTATCGCGGCCCAGACAAATCGTTTTTACGCAGTCAGAAGGCAGAAAAGGCGCAAAATTTTCACTTTACTAGTTCTAACTGTGGTTAGACGCAGAAACTTATAAGCACGGGGTCGGGGAACAAAAAGTCGGTTCGTGGGTTTGAGGGATTAAGGGATGTACTGCGGATGCTCAAGCCACCATCTGTAAGGCGACTCGAAACCGTCAATTGTTTTTATGTTAAATTCACCCGGTTTGCTCTGTGGGCCCTCCAGCTGTCTGCGTGTGCGGTCAACAATTCAAAAGTAACTCCTTTCATTGGTGGCCTCATGAAATAGATTTCAGTAGCCCCACAGCATCCCTCTTTCTTGGATAACAGGGTAATATTTTACTCTGAAGTCGTATAATGATTGCGGGAAGTGCGTATTATCTGTTTTTCCCCTTACACCAAACTCTATCGTCTCTTGAAATAATTTTTGCGCTTCTTCGTCTTCCGTAACTTGTCGAAAAGTAATATTGTTTCCCTGTATTTGAACGTACCCCTTTTCTTCAAAAGCTCTTGTGAATATCATGAGGTCCTCTTTCTTCGATCGTGTCCAAGATTCAAGTCTAACTAAAGTTCGACTTCGTAGATCCTGATCAGAAGGGCTGATCACATAAAGAAAAACTCCCACTGCATGGTCTGGATCGGCTTCTATTAAGTTAAGTATCCTCTCCTTGTGATCTAAGTAATCTTTATCATCCCACGCGATTTCTGACCTCAACTTGGCTTCTTCTTCAGATATATTTGGAGTGCTTTTCAATTTTTGATACCGAAAGTACTGCACCACTTTTTCACCGTTACTAAGGAAGTAAAGAATCACCATGTAGATTGTAAGATATGCAATATTAGTACGTGTTGGTATTTTCGTTCTCTCGGTAATAGGATTCAGCTCCCCTTGACATTTCGGACATCGAGTTGCGTCTTTACTAATAATCTCACGACAATGGATACATCGCCTCTTTTTGGACAGCAAGGCCACGATAAATAAACTGATCGGTCCGAACAACATGACAAGAAGCAGAATCCCCCAGCCGAACAATACAATCATCCAAAAAGACAGATTGAAGTATCCCTTGAGAACAAAAACAAGGATGGCAAAGATTCCAGTAGCGAACCAAAGTATAATCTCGTACTCTCCCTTACCAGGCTGAAAAAGAAAAAAAGATACGACTGATACGACCAAAAGTATGTTTCTATTCAGCATCGGGCTTGTCCACCCCCTTCTCTGGTTGCCTTTCTTTGCCGAATGCTTTATAAACCACGAACAGCACGCCGTCGAGAACTATTGTCCCCAAAAGCGATCCTATCGCTAATGTCCTTATTTCTGTCCGATCGTGAAAGCGTCTATAACTATCCCAAAACGGAAGACCGCCGCATTGGTCCGAAGACGCCATAGGAAAAGCGGTTTTTGACCTTAGTTGTTCCAACCATACATAATCTCGGGATTGTTCTGCTTCTCGAAGGTGTCTTTTTTCATTTTCTCCGGGAGCGGCGCAGATAAAGCCGGTTACGAACATTGAAACGCCAATAAAAGAGGTGAAAAGGATCAGAAGCGCAATAGATAGTTTGTTGTTTGTCATGTTTTCAACTTTGAGACGGCAGTTCTTACAGTTCCGACTCGCCCCATAGTTATATGCTCTGTCGAATACTTCGCTGTATAAATCAAATCAGGCTTTGTTCTGAAAACCGCTGGCTCAAAAAAACTACAAAAACCTGTTGCGGAACACGTATAATATCTGCTCTAGTTTTACCACAATAAATCAAGGTATTCAACACTATTTCTTGCATCTCCCCTAATGGTAGATAATGCGGGTCTTTGCCATGCTTTTAAGCATGGTGAGTTCACAATTTACCCAGAAAAAACAAGATTAGGGATTTTTGGGCGTGGAGGCGATTTTCGGCTTCTTGAAAAACCACAGATCGTGGTCCGTCAATTACTTCCGACGCAACCTCGAAGCCTCTGTATGCAGGTAAACAGTGCATAAAAATAGCGTCTTTCTTGGCAAGATCCATTAACTTCTTATTAACTTGGTAACTTGATAACCTAGTAACTCTCTCTTTCTTTTCTTTCTCGTCTCCCATGCTTACCCAAGTATCTGTTATAACTACGTCTGCTCTTCGTACTGCATCCTCTGGTTTAACCAACTGCTTAGCCTTTGACCTTTTGATAATTCCTTTATCCATCCAATATCCTTTAGGTCCGGCAGCAGTGAATTCATAACCCAAAGCTTTTCCGGCTAAGGCGAGAGAATGGGTGACATTATTTTCGCAGTCGCCGACATACGCTATTTTTAAGTTTTTTAGTTTTTTCTTGACCTCATAAATTGTCATTAAGTCGGCCAATATCTGACAGGGATGTTCCAAGTTGGAGAGCCCGTTTATCACTGGGACCGATGAATTGTAAGCAAGCTCCTCTATTGTTGAATGTTCAAAAGTGCGGGCCATAATAACGTCTGACATGCGACTTGTGACTTTGGCTACATCAGCTACACTTTCGCGCTTGCCCATGGAAATGTCGCTGGGGGCAAGGTAAATAGCATGGCCACCCAGTTGGGTCATGCCGATTTCAAAAGAAAGACGCGTTCGAAGAGAAGGTTTCTCAAAAATCATCACTAGTGTTTTACTGCAAAGTAGTTTGTCATATTTTGATAGTGGAGAACTTTTGAGTTTTTTGGTGAGCTGGAGTATTTTCCAAATTTCATCTTCGCTAAGATCAGTGACTGAGAGGAAGTGCCTTAGTTTTTTCATGAAACTAATTCATGATATTTATCAAGGTTGTAAAATGCAAGTATTGTGTGTCTAGACCAAGCCAATCAACTCCAATTCCTTTAGCACCCCTATAAACTCCACATGTTCAAGATTGCGAAGGTTGCAACCTTAAGTAAGATGAGTATATATTAAATTCATGCTCGGTAAAATTTTTAACAAAATTCTTCATGAGGATGAAGACGCAACGGACAAGTACGCTTATCACAATAAAAACAAGATTCTTGAAAAGAATGGGACTTTTTGGCAGAAATACGGCGACTTAGTCATTGCCCTGGGATTATTTTTTATTGCCCTTGTACCAAGACTTGTATTTTTGTTTAAGATATCAGATCCCCAAAACGCCGGAGATGGTTGGTATGGAGATACCTACCATCATTGGCAGATAGCTTATCTTTCCCAAGAGATTGGATTTCATGAAAATTTCCTGCGCCTGTGGGATCTTAAAGGAATGGAATATTTCTGGGGACCTCTTCACCCAGTTTTGATGATAATAATGTTTTCCATAACCGGTTCTGTGAGTATTGTAAATTCAAGGTTGTTGAGCATTCTTTTTGGCTCGGCGGTTATTTCACTTTTATATCTAATTGTCAGCAAATTTTGGAACAGAAAAACTGCCTTCGCGACAGCCATTTTTGCGATTACTTTGCCTGTTGCCATTTTGAATGATTCCTCAGGTATGCTTGAACCAATTGGGTTTTTCTTACTGTTTTTGGGAATTTTACTATTAACAAAAAAACCGCTTTTATCCGGATGTGTCTGGGCTTTGGCCGCAATGGCACGGGCTGAGGCGTGGATGTTTGGAGGATTACTTTTTTTACTTTCTTCTCGCGTTTTGAAAAAACCCGGCCAGATGGTCATTTTGTTTATCGGCTGGGTTGTGCCAATGCTCCTTTATATGAAATACCTATTGGATAATACGACAAATTTTATTTACCCTATTTGGTGGAATTATCTTGCTAATGCAAGGGGTGTTTGGGCGACATCAATAGGTTACACAGATTACCAACTTGCCGTTAAGCCTTACCTAGTGGCCTGGTTTTTAGTTTCACTCGCGAGCATAATTGTGGTTTGGTTTAGATATAAAGCCCGGGGTTCCTTGTTTATTCTTTTTGGCCTTGCCAACTGGGCTTTTATTGCTGGATTTATGGGGCTAACACATTACTTGACAGGTTTCCAACAGTGGTTCTGGGTTATAAGATTTTTTGAATTTCCGTATGTCTTTGGCGGGTTTTTATTGGCCCTGGTGTTTTTGTATATAATTCCAAAATATGTACCCTATCTTAGTAAAATCCATTTGGTTTGGGTTCTTTGGATGCCGATTTTGGTGGTAATAATTGGAACACAGTATATTTTCTGGGGGCCAATTTTAGAAAAGTATAATAGTACTCGAGTTTCCTGGGAAATAACTAAGACTTGGGCGCATGAATTTGGTCGTGAATATCAGGGTGGTAAGGTTTTAATCCCTGAAGGGGAACCGAGTTTTACTTACGCGATGGTTTATTTTGAGGGAATAAAAGGTAAAAATATTCTCGGCCAGATGTTTGACCCTTTTTATTATATGGTGGACGACCCGTTTGCTTCCTGGGGTGACAACAGGAGAGTAATGCTTGGCTGGTTGAGGGACGAAGAAGTAAAACTTATCGTCGTAGATACTGCCAAGGAAAAATATAGTCAGCTGTTTGAACGCGAAAGTCAGTATTTTGAATTTGTGAAAGTTATTCCCGATAGTAAGTATGTAATTTATCGAGTCTACCCTGAAAGGATTGAGATTTTGTGAGGCGCCACCACATAGTACTGGGAATAACAGGAGTGGGAGACAGGTTTCATGATAATAGTGTTTGCTTGGTTGTGGACGGGAAAGTAGTGTTTGCTGCCTCGGAAGAGAGATATACAAGAGTAAAACATGACGCCAGTTTTCCTGAAAGTGCCATCAAAGCAGCTTTGAAATTTGGAGAAATAAAATTTAAAGATGTAGATATTATTGCTACTGGCTGGCCGCGTACTTCTTTAGTTAAAGTATTGTTGAATGAAAACAAAATCGATTTGTTTCTCTCAGGTATACATTTTGTCCAAAATGCCAATTTAAGAGCAATATTGGATCTAGTACGACTTGTTGGTCAGGGTGGATTAAAACCTGTCAGTAATGAATTACAAAAAAGCAAAATTGTTGAAGTAGACCATTATTTGGCTCATGCGTCAAGTGCATACAGAACATCCGGTTTTGAAAAATGCATTTGTGTAGTTTGGGACGGGTTTGGTGCAAAGTCCGACGGCTTGCTTGCCTCTGGTGGTGTCTTTGAGTGTATTGACGGTGAAATAAATGAGGTTAACGTACACCCTTTGAACGTTTCAATAGGACTTTTTTACGAGGCGGTTACAAACGCTTTGGGTTTTACGCCGGCTGAAGGTGAGGGTAAAACAATGGGCCTTGCCTGTTATGGAAATTACAAAAGATTTCTTAAAAGAATGGAGATCTTTGCGCCAAGATTCCAAGAGGACAGATGGGTGAAAAGTAAACACTGGCCGGATACGCTTGTCGGAGTGGATTTAGCTTATAAACCAATTTTTGATTCAACCTATATGGGGAGAGAGTTGAAAAGGATGGCAGTCGAATCAGCCAAAGACACAGCCGCGGCTTGTCAATACATTATTGAGCGCGAATCCGTGGCCTACTTTAAATATCTCTATCAAAAATACGGACATCAAAACTATGCTTTAGCCGGAGGAGTGTTCCTAAATGTTAAAGTTGGCAAAAAAATCATGGAGTTGCCATTTGTTAAAGGTTATTTTGTCCATCCTCACGCGGGTGATGGGGGTTTGGCAATTGGTGCTGCCCTGGAAGTTTACACGAAGCACTTTCCTAATGGATCTTTGGTTTGCAAGATGGAGTCAAGTGCTCTTGGAGACGAGTTTTTGGAACCCGCTATACATAAAGAATTAAAAAGATATAAAAAACTAATTTACTTTAAGCCCCAAAATATTGCTAAATATGTAGCATCCGAAATTGCTCAAGGGAAAGTAGTAGGTTGGTTCCAAGGTCGAGCCGAGTGGGGTCCTCGGGCATTAGGCCAAAGATCTGTTCTTGCCGATCCTCGCAAAATCGAAATAAAAGAGAGAATCAATAATTATTTGAAGAAACGGGAGTGGTTTATGCCCTTTGCTGCTTCTATCCTGGACGAATACAAAACTAAGCTATTCGAAAATGCAGTCTCGACACCTTTTATGACCATGGCTTTTGATGCTACCCCATTTGGTAAGAAAGCAATTAAGGCTGCAATTCACATTGACAATACAGGTCGCCCCCAGACGGTAAGAAAAGAAACTAATCCACTTTACTGGAAAGTAATTCATGAATTTTATGAGTTAACCGGAGTTCCAGCTATCCTAAACACCTCTTTTAACCGCCATGGTTTGCCGATTGTTAATTCACCACGTGATGCGATAGATCATCTTCTCTGGGGAGCGATTGACGAACTTGCTATAGGAAGCTATGTTGCTAAAATCAAATAACAATGCTTTTGGACAAACTTATCAATGTTATAGCAACCCCAAACAAGGTTTCTCCAGGAATAACAGCCAAAGAAAACAAAAAATACTACCTTGAAGTTGAAAATTACGATTGGGTAAAAGCGACAGACAATATCCTTGGTTTGGAAACTTTTTTCCACCGCCTAAGAGAAAGGAATATCCTTGGAGTAATTGCAAAGTATTCCAAAAAAGGCAAGTTTTTGGACGCAGGTTGTGGGACAGGTCTTATTTTAAGACACTTACCGAAGGACTCATTGGGGGTGGACATAAATCCTCGCAACATTATCAAGGCAAATGGTCACGCTATGGGCAGGAGAGTGAGAGTTGCTGATCTTGAAAAGTTGGATTTAAAAGAAACATTTAACAATATTATATGCACAGAGGTAATAGAACATTTTTTAGACCCCGGGGTAGTAACCCACAATTTATACAAAAGCCTTAGAAAAGGAGGAATTTTGATAGGAACAGTTCCAGGGAGGTCTCCACTCTGGCGGCTGCGTTTTCTGTCAAGTACTAGACCTCGCGAGCCTTACCATTACTATTTTTCGCGAGCAGAAATAGGTTCACTTTTGGAAAAGGCAGGTTTTAAAATAATTTCTCTTACTCACAAAATTTTTGCGATGGAAATAGTTTTTGTTGCCGAGAAATGAATAGGAATTACCTCAACAGTAAAATCTGGGGCGGAACATTAACACAGCTTTCCCCATTTTATCTTGGATATTTGCGCCTTAAGTATTGTCTTGATGCTCTTTGTGATACGAATGGAAAGATTTTGGAAGTTGGTTGTGGTGGTGGCGGATTTGTTGCGTCGGTTAAAAATTATAGACATGATCTGAAGGTATTTGCGGTTGATGTAAACAAAAAGGCAATTATTTCGGGTTCAACCAAATATAAAGATATTCATTTTAAGACAGGTAATGCATATGCATTACCTTATAGAAAGTCATACTTTGATGCTGTGTTGATAGAAGATGTATTGGAGCATTTGGCCAGTCCCCAGAAAGCTTTAGTGGAAATTAGCAGAGTACTAAGAGAAAATGGCGTATTCCATGCCTATGTACCCTTGGAGGGGGAGTGGTACACGCTTCATAATTTATTATATAAATTAGGCTGGAGGGCAAAAGAAAGGTTGGCGGGGCACATCCAGCAATTTTCAATTTTTAGTTTACGACTTTCATTTAAAAAGGCAGGATTCAAGATTGTCAATACAAAATATTCAACACATTTACTCGGACAAGTAGTTGATGCTGGTTATTTTGAGTTTTTAAGTCTGTTAAATAGAAAATTGGAGGTTGGATTGGAAGAGGACTTAAGTCATAAAGCCAAAATCTTCAGAATTATAAAAAATGTGGTTACAGCCATTATAAATTTTGAGTCAATCTTCCTTTCAAAAGTTCCCTCTGCAGGGGTTCATATAACTGCTGTAAAATCGGAGTAATGAAAATCATCATAATTCAACCCTTCCTATCATGGGGTGGGGCAGAGGCAGTCAGTGTTCAGTTCGCTAATGCCTTAACAAAAACCGGCCACAAATCCAAAATCGTTTGTCTTTATAAAACTCCGTCTCTTCCCCATGCCGCTGATAAAGTTGAAATTACTACGCCTCCAAAATTTATTTATGAACTATTAGCTAAAAGCTATTTATTGATGACTATTCTCGGATTGCCAATACTTTTGGTATTGACGTTAGTTAATTCTGTTGGGGTGGATTTAATTAATCCCCACAATTTCCCCTCGCTTTGGGTCGCGGTTGTTGTAGGTAAATTAAGAAGAATTCCCGTCATTTGGACTGTTCACAATTTTCCGCAGTCTCCACTCCCCCCGCTATTTGATAAATTTTTTGCAAGGCAGTGTAAGACGGTTATTGCGGTCTCACAAAAGGTCGCAGGGCAGGTTTATAGAAACTACAAAATCAAGGCAAAGGTAATTTATCCCGGTATCGATCACGCTTTTTGGTCTAAGTTACCGATCGTCGTGCACCGGCCACCTGCCGGCAGGCAGGCAAGGCTGATCGCTGGCAAATTTGTTGTCCTTACTGCTGGTCGCTTGAAAAGTGACAAAAGTTTCGACATTGCAATTTCATCCTTTGCCCAAGCCTCGCTGAAAATCAAAAATGCGGTTTTAAATGTCGTTGGTTCCGGCCCGGATTTAGTTAGGCTAAGAACTATCAGCAGTATGCAGTCAGCAAATGTTAAGTTCATTGGCTATCAAACACCTGAGCAACTTCGAAATTGGTATACTACTGCTGACTTGTTTTTACTACCGTCTTATAAAACCGAAGGTTGTAATCTTACCCCACTTGAAGCTCTATGCTCCGGCGTGCCATCAGTGGTTGCCAAGGGGAGTGGGGTAGACGAGATATTTGAAAAGTATAAACTTGGTTTAGTTGCAGAACCAACCATAGAAGATTTTTCCGGAAAAATTATTGACTACCATGATAATTATAAAGAAAACAGTGATAGGCGTAATTTGAAAAATTGGGTTCAAAAAAATCTTTCCTGGGACAACTATGTAAATAAGTTTATAGAATTAATATGAGAAAAGGTGGATTGCGAATCGCCATATTTCATCTTGCCTTTATTTATTCCGGTGGCGGCGAGAAGTTGGTTTTACAGGAGGCAGAAGGATTAAAAGGCCTTGGCCATGAGGTGGAGATATTTACTTCGGTTGTAAAACGAAGTAACTGTTTCCCTGACTATATCAAAAAGTTTCAAATAAAAACGTTTCTTCCCCAAATTAACTATATTGTGGAAAACCATGAATCTACATTGATTTTACTTTCTTGCATACTGGCCCCTTTTTTCTCGGTCAGATTTAGGAAATATGATGTTATTTTGGCTGCTAATCAGCCTTCGCCATGGATGGCTTTCTGGGTTAAAAATTTTTTTGGAGTGCCCTATGTAACTTATCTTGCCCAACCGACGCGTATTCTTCACCAGAGACTAATAGATAAAAAGACAGGCTTAAGATTCGCCAAGAAAACCTCCGGCTCTCTCTCAACTCGTCTGTTGGGAAAATTTAAACCATTCATTAAATGGGCAGACGAGGTAAGCATAAATAATTCAAACGCAGTTTTGTCAAATGGAGACTATATGAAAAACCTTTTGGAGAAAATCTATAAAATTGATGTTGTCTCTTGCCCTGCAGGTGTTGCCTCACCGATCACTGGTTACCGATCACTGGTTACTGCCAGGGACTATTTTCTACTTATTACTAACCGTCATTATGGCCAGAAGCGCTTTGAATACGGTATTTTTACCTTTTCTTATGTTCTTCATAAAAACCCCAATTTTGAGCTTTTAATAACAGGCGAAGAAACCGAATATACAAACTCCCTTAAAACTTTGGTAAATCAGCTTGGCTTGGGAAATAAAGTGAAATTTTTAGGTTATGTTAGCGAAAAAGAATTGGGCGCTTTGTACCGAAAGGCTAGCGTTTATCTTTATACTGCTCCTGAGGAGGATTTTGGAATGGGTATTATCGAAGCAATGGCAAACGGAGCACCAGTTGTTGCTTGGAACAATGCCGGCCCAACAGGTATTATTGAAAATGGTAAGACAGGTTTATTGGCCAAACCATTCGATATTGCAGATTTTTCCCACCAAGTCGAACGTTTGATTTCAGATAAGTCACTTTCGAGTAAAGTGTGTCGGAATGCGTTCAATAAAGTTAAATCAACTTTTTCACTCGATAATCACATAAAATTGTTGGATGAAACACTTTTAAAATATGCTTCCTAAGTGGCACACAAGATATTTGCATGCAAAATACGCTATTGAGGCGTTGGGAAACGTTCGAGGGAGGATTCTTGATGTCGGCGCGGGCCAGGGGGGGATAACAACCGCACTGGCTAAGTTACTTCCCAGATTGATATTTTTTGCCTGCGATAACAACACAAAACAATTAAAAATATTCAAAAAGAATAATGCAATTTCAAATGTTAAGATTAACTGTACCCTTTGCGATGCTTACAATCTTGCGTATAGAAATGATTATTTTGGCGCTGTTACCATGTTTGACGTTTTAGAACACCTGGGAAATCCAGAAAAATCCATATTGGAAGTCGATAGAGTTTTAAGAAAAAGGGGAGTGTTTCATTTGGTTGTTCCCTGCGAAGCGGACATTTGGACAATTGACGGGCTAGTCAAAAATATCTTTAAAGTAAACTTAAAAAAAGAGCCGATTGGTCATATTCAACAATTTAAAAGCGTTAATTTAAGAAAAATGCTTAAGAATTACAATTTCCGGGTTGTCACAACGAAGTATTCTTATCACTTTATTTACCAGTTATTGAGCTTTGGTTATTTTATATATCTTTATCTTTTTAACAAAAGGAAATACTTACCGCTCACTTCTAAAATAAGACCTGCTGGTTCTATTATTAAGCCTCTCTCAATGATCTTTGGATTTCTTGCCAATCTGGAGTCTACTCTGATGGCAAAAATTCCGGGTCAGACGATGCATATAACTGCCGTAAAATTATGAATATCCTAATCGTCATACCAGAACTTTCTTATCGAGGTGGGGAGAGGATTTTCTATACCCTGGCCAAAGGTCTCGGTCAAGAAGGCCATAAGGTTAAAATACTTGCGGCGAGAGTGAAAGCCGACGCTTTTAAATTTGAACCGCCAATCAGCTTGCTAACTTTGCCTGGTATTTTACAAAAACTTATGGGTAATAATTTAATATTTTACATAATTTTATTCCCGGTGCTTTTTTTAATGGTATTTATAAATTCAGGCGATGTTGACGTTATAGATAGCGAATCGGGGTTTGCCCTTTGGGCCTCAGTTTTGGTGGGGAAACTGCGGCACAAGAAAGTGGTGTGGACGATATTTGCTTTTGAAAGCGATATTCTTCCAAAGGGTTTGGCAAATAGGCTGTTTAGGTATATCTACGGACGCGTAGATAGATTTATTGCACGCAAGGCAGACGGGTATAAGTGTATTGCACCCAGAATTTCTAGATCCTTAAAAAAAGCCTATGGAATAGATGATGTTGATGTGATAATTCCCGCGATTGACCCAGATAGATTTAATAACGCTAAGCCGTTTGAGGTAATCCGAAAATTTGGTCTGAAAGGTAAACTGGTAGTGTTATTACCGGCCACACTTCACCTCAAGAAAAATCAGCGTCTAGCTATAGATTCTCTTGGAAAAATTCTTGAAGTTTTTCCAAACGTTGTGCTTGTGCTTTTAGGCAGTGGCCCTGATCGTGAGGATCTCGTTTCTTACGCCGAAGCCAGAGGTTTGGGGGGCAGTGTGATTTTTGCCGGTGTTGCCTATGGGGATGGGATAAAAAATTATTATGCGGCTAGCGACGTTGTACTTGTTTGCTCAAAGGTAGAGAACGAAGGGTTGAGTATGACTGCCCTTGAGGCACTGGCAAACGGAGTAATGCCTATTGTTTCCGTGGGTGCTGGTGTAGCAGAAATACTTTCAAAGAAAAACATAGCTCTTGTAGTTAACCCTGACGTTTCAGAATTCTCACAGGCAATAATCAACTACTTACGCACACCATTAAAATATGAGAATATGATTGTGAGAGGAAAACGCTGGGTCAGTGAGGAGTTAACTCTTAAGAATTTTACAAACAAGACACTAGATGTGTATGAAAGCCTTTTTTTACATATTTAAATCTTCAGAAATACTAGTGAGATTGACCTATGGTCTTGTGGGAATTGCACTAATTGCCGGATCGATGTACATTTTGGGTGGCCACGCTTACTTATCCGGCACCTGGGGTACAGATACTCGAAGTATTATTTCAATGTTAGTCTGGGTTGATAAATACTTTCCAAATGTTCCATTTTGGTATCCCTTAGCGGGTGGGGGAATTTCACTGACGCATGCCTATCCTGTTTTTTCCCTTTATATAATTTCCTTTATAAAGCGTGTTTCGGAGCTCAATCTTATCCAAACGTTCACTTTGGTTGGTTTCTCCTCAATTCTTGCTTTTGCAGCCTCTATTTATGTGTTTGTTTCGATTAGATTTAAAAACCAAACAGCTGCTCTTATCGCCTCAATTTTTTATTTGATTTCACCCATAGCTTGGACGTGGCTAACTGATTGGGGTTTTTATGCAGAAAGTATTGCTCATGCCTTTGTTGTGCCAGCAATTCTCTTCTGGGATTTGTTTTTTGTTCTCTTTGTCAAAAAAGACTGGGGATTAAGAACTAGGATATTTTTGTTAATTACCGTTGTACTGACTACTATGGCGATGAGGAACCACTTTCTCGCAGGTTTTGCGTTGATTAGATTTTACTCCTTTTATGTAATTGGGTTTACCCTACTAAATAAAGGCCAGAGGAAACAAATTCTAATACGCGGTACAATTGCACTTCTAATTATCGCGGTTTTTTCATATTTAGCAGCTCTAACTTTTACAGTCCCTTTCCAAAGATACGAAAATACTGCCTCGCAAGCCGGAGTGTCGGGGTCGGTAGGAAATTACACAATCGAAGACTATAACCGTAGTCTTCCAGGGCTACTTAATGTTGGTGGGTTTGCTACATATAAGAAGGATGACTTTCTTTGGGCAATCAGAGGCTTCTCCTTTACTCCACTGGTTTCAATATTTGCTCTGATAGGTATAGTTTTGTCGATTAGGGATAAAAGAAAATTGACGTTTGCTATCTACTCAATTCTGGCGGTGTTGTCCCTATCAGGACATTATCTATTATTGAGAGCCCGTATTCCCTACCCATTCAATATACTAGTTATCTCTGGAACTGGATGGCGCGAAACCTTCATGATCATGCGCTTTGTTTGGCCAACATTAGCTGCCTTTGGAATAATAGGACTAGTTTCACTACCGCTTTTTTGGGTTAAAAACAGATTTGTCGCGGTAGTTAAATGTCTGGTAGTTGCCACTCTTTCACTTTTGATAGCTTTTGGAATTTTATATTTAGATAAAAGTCGGGAGATAGATTTTGGTCCGCCTATTTATAGATATGGCGCTCAGGGGCTAGATACTAGGAACATTTGGCAGGCAAGAGATAGTGATAATAATTTCGGAAATTTTGACGTTTGTGTTGAAATTGCATTAAACAGCCACCTCGAGGGTGATGATAAAATATGGTGTAATTCTAGTCTGGCTGAATATTTCCCGCCTCTTGCAGTTCAAAACTGGTGTTTAGAAGCGCCAAAGAGAGAATCAATCTTTACTAATGAACTACCAGGTCTATGTTATCCCGACAATTTAAGTAGGGGGGATGTTGTGCAGTTTCTGGCCGGGTGTGATTCGCCAAACTATAAATTTATTAATCTTTGTAGACTGAAGTTTGGTTCTGTGATCGAACAGTTGTCGATTGATAACTGGCCGGCTTTTAAACTCCCGACAGGGTATAATCCCAACCCCGAGCTTAAAAATCTTCTTAATAAGATCATGAACCTTAATGCCAATGCAAGAATTGACTTTTCTCCATATTTGTCAAATTATTCTATGGTTGCCCCAATTTATACCATTGATACCAACCTCTCACAGATTCATACATATGTGGCAAGTGCCTCTCTTATTCATAGATTCCAGGGATGGCAACAAATAGTCTATTATCTAAACGATCCACAATACGATGATCCCAATCTCGTGAATAATATAGCAAAGTGGTTTGGTATTAATTACGTTTTTACCGTATCAAATCAATATACAGACAACGAAGTGCCAATTTTTGAGCGGGCTGGTTGGAAAGTTTTAGAAGGTTCCTACAATGATGGAATATTAGAATTTCCCCAGGCAAACAGTCTAGCAGAATTATCAAATAGAAAAACGGCCTTAGTCATATCGCAAAAAAAAGTAGATGCTTATGATCAGGTTCTTACAATTTCACTTTTAGGAGTTCTTAATTATGACGACGCCTTTATTGTCTGGGGGAAAGATAGTATTGATGATTACAGTTTTGAAGATTTTAAAAAATTTGATCTCGTTATACTCCAGGGGTACAGTTATAGGAACAAGAAGAGTGCTAATTCAATTTTAAACCAATATGTTGAGTCGGGAGGAAGTGTATTTATAGATACAGGGTGGGAGTCTGTCGTACCCGACTGGCAGAATGACCATCCACTTGACATTATTCCGCTTCAAAAAACAGAATGGAAGAGTCTTTCAATGTCATCTTTCTTTTATAATGGAGACAATAAATTCACCAGTGATGTTGATATAACCAAATTTGCCCCGCTTATCTATCAAAACTCTGCTTGGAAAGTTAGTACCTCAGCCCTAACCGAATTAAAACCGTGGGCAAGGTCTGAGGTTATATATGAGGACTACCCACTTGTAGTTTATGGCCAAATTGGTCAAGGAAAAGTCGTCTGGTCAGGGATGAATCTTTTTGCACATGCGAAACAAAAAGACAAGGTAAATAGAGATGAAATTAAGCTGTTGACCAATATTTTCAGCTGGCTTTTACAAACTGATGGTAAAAAAATATATGAGATCTCTTATACGAGAAGGGATCCTGATAATCTTGATTTTGTTGTTAACGAGAAAGTAGATAATGGGGGATATCTACTATGGAAAGAAGGATATCACCCCGATATGAAAGCTCAACTGATTTCAAAAAACAAATCGGAAGTTAAAAACCTGAATATTTATCGTGCCGGTCCTGGCTGGGCGCTTATTGAAGTGCCAGATATGGAACAAGGGGATTTAATTCACTATTCGTACAACAAACCATTTATTGAGACATTTGCAAGTTTGGTTTCTACCTCTACATATATATTTTTAATACTCGCGGTACTTGACTGGTTTATGGGGAAACATTCTATTATCGGCCGATTGAGCGCATTTGGTATAAATAAAGCTCGCTTAATGTATTTAAAAATGAAAGGTAAAACCACATCATGGATTGGAAAGGACAGCGAAGATGAATATTAAGAATGCTGTCGGTAGAGTTTTTAATGTTTGGTTTTGGTTGACCTCATCGTTTTTTCGTATTTTATTTCTGGTTGTCTCTATTGTCGTAATTATTAACTTGACTTATTTGTTTGGCTTCCACATTCTCGTTGGCACTTTAAAAGGAGGGGACGCCGGTTATGCCTATCATAATTTGTATTGGTTTGCTCGCTGGTATCCAGAGATCCCCGTCTGGTATCCGCTTCAGGGGGCAGGCTTCTCATTTACTTTGTCATACCCATTTATTCAAAATATTGTAGCTGTATGGGTTAAGAATCTTTTTGCCTTTGATTTAAATCAGTCTTTAAGAGTTTTGACATTCGCGTCGTACTTGTGGGGTGCGTTAGGGGTTTATGCTTTTTGTGCCACCAGATTAAAAAACCAGGTAATTGGATTTGTTGCTTCAGTTTTGTTCTTAATAATTCCCGGAAACTGGTTTTGGATAACTAAACTTGGCTATTACGCCTATACAATAGCGATTTCTTTTATCCCTTGGGGATTTCTCACCTTTGATTTATTTTTGACTTCATTTTTTAAGAAAACGTCTGGTTTGGGGAAGGCTATTAGGCTTTTTTTAGCAGCATTAGTTTTGGGACTGGCATTTATGTTCCACACATTTGTCGGCGTTGCGATGGCTTTGGGGTATTTGGTTTATGGAGTTGTTGCAGGACTTCTTTTACACAAAAATTTAATCTCTTTTAGGGGAATTATTAAAGGGTTATCTTCTTCAGTATTAGTTTTAGCCTCTACTTTCACTTTGTTTTCTTTCTGGTTTGTGCCGGTTCTCAACAACAACTACCTTTCTTCCCGTGACGGTTTGCAAGCTGAAGCAGGTGATCAACTCGTCAGGTGGGCCGAAGTGAATAATCCAACACGCTTACTATTTGATTATTCCGAGCAGGAAAGAACTGACGTTTTTCCACAACCATCTTTCCCAAGGCTTTTGGTAAACCTTGCTCTGCTATCCTTCCCGTTGGCAATTTTATTGAGAATTAAAAAAGGCTTCTTTCCGGATAACGGCCAATCTAAAGTCATAGCCCTCGCTTTTGTTGGTCTTTTCTTTCTTTTTTGGAGCGGATTGCCGTCACAAATAGACAGGTCCACTTTGGAGAAATTCAGATTTGTTTTTTCGTTTCTCCAGTACAGAACTATCTCTGTATCCGCAGTGTCTTTTGCAATTATTGGGGCCTTTTCAATCTACTCGATTTTTTGGATTGTAAGCGAATTGTTGTATATTCCATTTCATATCATCAAAGTTCGACAGGTGTTATTTATTAAAGCAACTAAGTCGATCATCGTGGCAATATTAACACTTTACACATTCGGATTTTTGTTGATTTATTATGAAAAAGGCCCTTCCGGAGGTGATTCTGTAAGCTATGGACCGCCCGAGGATCCCATTGGAGATGAAAGAAAAGACTTGGGTTTTAAAGGTTTATATTTTAAGCCCCAAAACGAATACGTCAATTTCATAGACTGGCCGCGTCAATTGTTGAATAGTTTTGCCTACAGGTCTTCAGAAAATGGTGGAACAAAACCTAAAAAAGTGAGTTCAGTAAACTTTGGGCTGGAGTCAACTGTAAAAGGGATATTGTCAAATATGCAAGCGGACCAATTTACCAGAGTGGGTCTGACTGGTAATATCGGAGCCACTCTTCAGGAGTGGAGTACTTATACAGATGCGTCAACAATTAACCAGTTTATGTATAAAGGGTCTTTTTTCCAAAGCCTAAGAGGCTATTCCGAAACTGTTTTTTTTGGCAAGGATGAAACAAACCATGATCCGGTGGTGTTGTCTAACCTGGCAAAATATTTAGGGTACGAATATTCAGTTGTTACTCCCGATATTGAGGATACATCACACTATTTACTCGGCGAGTGGGAAGAGATGGGCAAGGAGGGGGCATGGTCTATTATGCGCTTTAAACAAAGTACCGGTATTGTTAGCATCACTTCGCGTCCTACTGTATTGGTTATTGTAAGGAACCCAAGCGCTTTTGAGAGTGTTTTTAAAACTTCCCTTTATGGGGTAATACCCTATGACAAAGCGATTCTTGTGGAGGGAGCTAGTCCAAACGTTGATGATTACACAATTTCGACTCTGAAAAAATATGATGCAATTATTCTTTACGGCTACAATTACTCAAATCAGAGAGAGGTTTTTGCGACCCTCGATCAGTATGTAAAGGAAGGGGGCAAACTTTTCATTGAAGTGGGGTGGCAATACCTTTCCAAAGACTGGCAACTAACCAAAACTCCCGCCTTCTTTCCTTCTGCTTCGATTGTCTGGGATAAATCTATACAACCGAAATCATACCAGGTATCCTCTGGCGAGTCACTCGTCTTAGAATGGGAAGGAAAACCATGGGGTGTATCCAACCTCGTGGATTTAAGGTCTTGGGCAGAGCCTTTGCTGGCTCTGGACGGCAAAACTATAATAGCCGGAGGCAATTGGGGCAAAGGGAAAGTCATTGTTAGCGGAATTAATATTTTTGGACTAGCTTCATATCAAAAATACTCTTCCCAAATTATCGATTTGTCAAAATCTATATTTAAGGAGTTTTTTGATAAATCCTACGAAAGTGAACAGCCTCCTTCAATTAAGATCTCAAGGTCTTCTCCCGATAGAGTTGTGATGTCAATAACCGGAATTAATCCGAATTCTAAACTCTTTTGGCGTGAAGGCTTTTCTCCCCATTGGCATGCGGAAGTTAAAACAGACAAGTCGAGTCGAACGTTAAATTTGGTGCGGGCAGGACCAGGTTTCCCTCTTGCATTTTTGCCAGAAACTTCATCTGCGACTGTTGTTTTGGAGTATAAGTTAGGCTGGGTTGGATTCTGGGGTAAACTAATTTCTGCTTTAACAATTGTTTTGTTTTTAGTTGCTATCATAGACACCTCACTATTAAAAAATACTCTTTCAGGAAAAATAATAAATATCCTGAATCTTGGCAAAGATAAGATAAAATCTCGTTATCGTCAAACAAAGAATAGTTGGTCTGACAATGAGGACTAAAAAAACGCTTTCTGTGATCCGTGGCAACAGAGGCGAAGTAGCAGATTTCTACCGTAATTTTTCAAGGTTTAAGATAAAATTAATTACCGGCTGGCAATCCGTCTTTTCTAAAACTCAAAAAGATAGATTTGAGTTCTACTTTTTACCTTTTTACAAACCTTTGAAGTTTGATCCGGCTTCTTTACTTAACCAAAGAGGCAATCTTTCCTGGACTTATATTAAAGATCTAGAGGAGTGTTTGGGAGGTAGTAGCATAGTTAGTATTACCGACACATACTATTTTTTCAATCTTCAAGCAGTAAATTGGGCGTGCGCCAACAGCGTTCCTATGGTGACTGTCATTTGGTGCACCATTCCTAACCATATTACTAGTTGGTTTCCTCCTTACTCTTTTATAACAAAAAAAGTTGTGGAAGCTACTGACCTATTCATTTTACGATCGAAAACTGCTCTGCAATTTACCGATTCTCTTGCTGTCCCAAGATCAAAAACCAAAGTTATTTACAAAGGTGTTGATTTACATAAATTTTCTCCTTCACCAGTCACCAATCACCAGTCACCGATCACAGTTTTATTTACGGGCAATCTAAGCAAAGCAAAAGGATTGGATGATCTGCTTTTTGTCTTCGAACACGTTAGGAAGCACTACAAAGACTTAAAATTAGTTATTGCCGGGGATGGTGAGCTTCGTCGGCAAATAATGAATCTTCATGGTCGGGGTGTCGTCGATTATCGAGGATTTGTTCCCTACGAAAAATTACCAGATCTTTACCGTGAAGCGGATATTTACTGCGCACCATCAAAATACAAATCATTCTTGGGTATAAAAGTGTGGGAAGAATATTTCTCCTATGCTTTAATGGAAGCCTTAGGATCTGGATTGCCAATTGTAACTACCAGTTCTGGGGGTATAGAAGAGGAAGTGGGGAGCAAGAACTTATTGATTGAGCCTGGGAATAGACATCAGCTCAAGAAAGCCCTAACACGGCTGATAGAAAGTAAAAGTTTAAGGTTAAGTCTAGCTTTAAACAATAGAAAAAGGGCAGAGGAGTTATTTGATGCAAAAAAACAAGCAGAACTGACCGAAAAAGCAATTTTAGAGGTTGTCTAGTTTTTCGGTTGCTTGTAGGCAAATACCAAAACTGAGTAAAATTTGTCTTTAAACCACCAGAAAGGCGGTTTTGCTCCTCCATATTGAATTATTTTAAAGCTGTTTTTTTCAAAAATGTTTAATATTTTGGCTAGGGAGTTTTGTCGGTAGGAGTGATATTCTAGGAAAATGTTCTTGATTTTCCTAAGTCGGCGATGTTTGACCAGATCATTAAGTACTTCGCCCTCTGCTCCTTCTATGTCTAATTTCAGAAAGTTTACGTTTAAACTTTTTGTGTAATCCGACAAGCGAACGCCTTTTACTTTTTCTTTTATAATTTTCGAAGCCTGAAACCGTGAAGTGAATATGCTGGACTCCAGATTACCCTCTGCGTTTGATGCTGGACGGTAAATATATGTAAGTTTTTTTGATTCAGATAATGCGGCATTTACCAAGGTTACATTAGAGAACTTGGTGAGGTTCATTTTCAGATACCGGAAGGTTTCTTTGACAGGTTCGAAACAAATGATTTTTGAGTTTGGGTATTTTATCTTAAAATATAAGCTTGCTAAACCAATATTTGCCCCGCAGTCGATGATTGTTGGTGCTAAAGTTGTGTTAGGATCAAAGTCATAGATTTTCTCTACAAAAATTTCTTCAAATGACCTCAAGAATAATAGATAATTGGGAAAATGAATCGTATGACCATATAGTTTCTGTGTTTTTGTGTTCTTTAATAAAATCCCTTTAATTTTCAAACAAAAATAAATATATGTTAGCTTGATTCGCTTTGAGGTTGAATTTGAGTTTCTCAAAATAGTTGCCGTATTTTCTATAAGATGGTAAAGGGCTTTGAAATTGCGCATAAAAGTCAAATGCATTATATATAAAATTATCGTATGGCTACAAAAGAAGTGTATTCAAATGTTCCGTATAAAAAATGAATAACTCCCATGTAGTAAAATTATATCGCATGAAGCGAAAAACTATAGCAGTGGTCAGGGGAACCAGGCCAAATGTAATTTCTTTTTACGAAGACTTTAAGGAGTCAAATATAAAGTTTATATCAGCTAGTTTTGAATCCGTAAACTTTGCTAGTCAAAAGAAAAACTTTCAATTTATTAATTTGCCCTATTATAATTTTTTGGGATTTGATCCTGGAAACCTTATTAACCAATACGGAAACCTTTCATTTATTTTCATTCGAAACCTAGAGAAGTACCTTGATGGAGCAGACGTTGTTAATATTTCAGATACTTATTATTTTTCAAATTTACAAGCGGTAAACTGGGCCAAGAAAAATAACGTACCGGTCGTAACAGTCATCTGGTGCACAATCCCAAACCATATTACGGCATGGTTTCCTCCGTACTCTTTTATAACAAAAAAAGTTGTGGAAGCTACAGACCTTTTCATTTTACGATCGAAAACTGCTCTGCAATTTACCGATTCTCTCGCTATCCCAAGATCAAAAACCAAGGTTATTTACAAAGGTGTTGATTTACATAAATTTTCTCCTTCACCAGTTACCAATCACCAGTTACCAATCACAATTTTATTTACAGGCAATCTAAGCAAAGCAAAAGGATTGGATGATCTGCTTTTTGTCTTCGAACGCATTAGGAAGCACCACAAAGCCTTAAAATTAATAATTGCAGGTGATGGTGAGATGAGAAAAAAAATAGAAAGTTTAAGTCTGAGTCTGGGTAAAGACGTTATAGATCATCGCGGATTTGTTTCTTATGATGAATTACCCGATTTATATCGCGAGGTGGATATTTATTGTGCTCCATCAAAGTATAAAACACTATTTGGTATACGTAGCTGGGAAGAGTATTTCTCTTACGCTTTGATGGAGGCTTTGGGGTCTGGACTTCCTATTATTTCAACTCGCTCGGGTGGTATTCCAGAAGAGGTGGGTAATAATAATTTATTAATCGAGCCTGGAAATAGACAGGAGTTGGAAGAGGCATTAATAAAACTTATTGAGAATAAAAGCTTTAGAAGAATCTTAAGTTTAAGCAATAGAAAAAGGGCGAAAAAATTATTTGACGCAAAAAAACAAGCACTAGAAACAGAAAATGCTATTTTAGAAATAATATGAGGATTGCTGTTTTCCATACAGAGTTTGCTTATTCAGGAGGAGCCGAAAAGTTAATATTTAGAGAAGTTGATCAGTTTGTATCAACTGGTCATAAGGTAGATATATATACCGCATTTGCCGACAGAGAAAAATGTTATCCTGAAGAAATTGGTAGATATAATATCAAGCAGATCCTTCCGGAGTTTTTAGATAAACTAATTCCTCATGAGGGCATGATAATTTTAACAACACTTCTTTTCCCATTTGTATTTATTCCATACCACATACTACGTGCTACACACTACGACATATTTTTCGGTCATAATCAAGCCGGTCCATGGTGGGCGGCAATGATGGGAATACTTTTGGGAAAGCCATATTTTACATATAACCCTTACCCTTCTACTTATACCCACCCCAGGAATATTGACAATAAAAAAGCTAATCCAGTTTTTGCTTTACTTGACAAATTCTTTATAACACATGCTAGGGTTTGTTTTGCAAATGGGAAATATGCCAAACGGATATGTGAAAGAGTTTACAAGAGGGAGTTTATTAATTGCCCGGCGGGAGCTGAAAGGGGACAATTTAGTAAAAGAATATGGGGAGAACGTTGGAAAAATCCTTATATTTTAATAACAAACCGTCATTTTCCTGCGAAAAGAATTGAGTATGGAATTGAAATTATCTCAGAACTCAAAACTCCTGCCTCGCCGGCAGACAGGCAGAACTCAAAACTGAGGCTGGTAATTACTGGAGGAGAGACTGATCATACAAATAAATTGAGAAGTCTGGCGAAAAGGTTGGATGTAGGGAAAAGAGTCTTTATTACTGGTTTAGTTGGAAAAAAAAGACTTACCAGTTTATACAAGTATGCACTCTGTTATATTTACACCGCACCCGAAGAAGATCTTGGGATGGGTATTGTTGAAGCAATGGCCGCTGGGGTGCCTGTTGTAGCTTGGGATAATGCAGGGCCAAAATATATAGTTAAGCAAGGGAATACTGGCTACCTAGCAGAGCCGTTTTCGCAGGAAGATTTTAGTGGCTGTGTCAGGAAAATTACGATTGATAAGTTATTAAATCTAAAGATGTCTCAAAATTCCTATAGGGAATCTAAAAAATATTCCTGGAGAAAACACAACAGAATATTATTAAAGAACATAGCAAATTATGTCTAGGAAAGGGTACAAAGAACCTGAAATATATTCGAAAAGTAAGACCGTATCGAAAATTAGAATATTTTATTGGCTTTATTTCCTCAATCCGTACATTAATGTTTTGAAAGGTAGAAAAGGTAGGATATTAGACATTGGATGTGCGGGGGGGCAGGTAACCAGGACACTTGCACGAGAGTTACCCAGTTTTAAGTTTTTTGGTATAGATATTAATAAAAAAGCAATCAAACATACAAAAAGTATTTCAATGGATATTATATACATATTGTCAGACGCCAGAAGCGTTCCCTTTAAGAATAATTATTTTGATTCTGTTTACAGTATTGAAGTTTTAGAGCATACTGATAATCCTGGAAAAATTCTTAAGGAGGTAAATAGAGTTCTAAAGAAAGGAGGAATTTTTTATTTAACGACGTCGCTAGAAGGAGAGCCGAAAAATCTATATTACCGATTGAATAAAAAACTTGGATTTAATGCTCATGAAGAAATGTTTGGCCATGTTCAGCACTTTTCTCTTATAGCACTGGAAAGTTTATTAAGAAATTCTGGTTTTAAAATAATTACCCAAAAATATACTTATCATTACATTAATCAAATATATAGATTTGTAAGCACTAAGTATCTAGAAAAATTCCTTCCCAGCTTCTTTGTTAAAATTCTTAATTTTGTTTTTTCATTTATTACAGGATTTGAGTCGTTTATCTTAAGGAATTCTGTGGGTTTGGACATCCAAGTTATTTGCCTGAAATCATGAAAAAAGTATTAAAGTTTTTTTGGAAGGGACTTGTTCCAGAGGGGTTTAACTATCCTTACACAAGGGTAATCTCAAACGCTTTTTATGGAAAAAAGGCGACTCTTAGGCAAAATGCCCTTTTTGTAATTGGATTTTTACCTGTAATTAGGAATTTTTTTCTAAAACCAAGCGTCAGCGAAAGGATTATCGAGGATCCTTTTGTATTGTCGCAGGTGCAAAAGCTGCCCAAGGGAAGTAAAGTACTTGATTTTGGTTGTTTTTCAAGTATGGTTCCACTACAACTTGCCAGTATTGGTTATAGGGTTACAGGTATAGATCTTTACAACTATCCCTATACACACCCAAACTTTATTTTTCACAACCAGGATATTTTAGATAATAAACTTAAATCAAAAAGCTATGATTGTATTTATGCGATTTCCTCACTGGAGCATGTGGGAAGAGGTTGGTATGAAAAAGAACGGAAGAATGCGACGGATGTGGCGGTTGTAGAGCAATTTTATAGATTGCTCAAGCCTGGTGGAACGCTTTTAGTCACATTACCATTTGGAAAACTAATACAAACTCCATACATGAAAGTTTATGATTTAAATACATTTAAAAAATTATTCAAAGATTTTAAAGTTAGGTTAATAGAATATTATTTAAAGCGTAGCGAAGTTATTTGGAGCTACGCTGGAATAAATTCACCAAAATTACCAGAATTAAAAAAAAGTGAAATCTTTAACTACGTAATATGCACAAGACTAACAAAGACAGATCACTAGTCAGTATAGTAATCTTAAGATACAAAAAGCTTGAGGATACATTGATAGCTATTGATTCTGCGACCGACCAGACTTACAGCAACTGCGAAATTATTGTCGTCGACGATGCTTCTCCCGACGACTCCCCCCAAGCAATTAAAGAGAAATATCCCAATGTAAAACTAATTCGCTTAAAAAAGAGTATGGGTCGATCAGCTCATAATATTGGGTTAAAAGAGGCTGTGGGTGAGATACTGATTCCGATTGACGCGGATATGTATTTCCCAAAGAATTTCGTAAGAAAAGTTGTCGAAAAGTTTGATAGATACCCCGATGTCAGCTTTATTGCTCCAAATTTGATCCACCCGACAGAAAAAGCATTTCAATGGGTCCCTGTTCACGAAAGATTGGAGGCAGTAAAAGGGGGGTATGATTGTGCGGGTGGATTGCCGTTTATGAGAAAAAGAGCATTTGGAAGAGTTGGTGGATTTAATCCAGACATTTTTTTATACGTAGACGAATGGGAGCACCTGATTAGAATTTGGAGAGCTGGGTACAGAGTCGTATATTTTCCAGATCTTGTTATGTACCATACTTACTCAAATAATCCCTATCGATCTATCATGATGGGATATCATACGGTTGTTAATCACATACAGCTTTATGCAATGTATCTACCAATTCGTATCTGGCCGAAATTTTTATTTCACCACACGGGTCAATTTTCAAATGTCGTGGTAACGGGGAAAGCAAATAGACTGGGTACAATTAAAGGATTGTTGTTGGGGGTATATTATTTTTTGAAAGCTCTACCTAAAAGGCAAGTCCTAGATAATAAAACTCTAAATATTTTTACGAAATACTACTTTCCGAAAAAGGGAAAAGTAATTGTAGAGAAATGGGGGTGGAAATGAGAAATAAAATAACCATATCGGTAAGTGTTCCTTTATTTAACAGGCTAGACTTGTTTAAGAAAACTGTAAATAGTGTATTTGCCCAAGCTGAACCACCTGATGAGTTTATTATTGTGGATAACGGCTCTACAGATGGAAGTTACGAGTATGCCTTAACTTTAAAAGGTAAAGGCGTCAAGGTCTATAGGAATAAAACTAATATAGGTATGATAGGAAACTGGAACGAGACAATAAAAAGGTCGAATAGTGAGTTTGTGGTAAGCCTACATTCTGATGATTTATTAATGCCCGATTATATAAAGACATGGAAAGAGAAAATTAATAAGCTTAATAACAAATCTGACATCGGAGCATTTTTTTCTGGAGGGTATATTATTGATGGAGAGGACAGGGTTAAAGCAGTTTATCAACCATTCAAAAAAGACATGCTTTTAAAGCCTCCTACAACAATCACATATATGTGGAATAATTTCCATTTTCACTTATCTGTGACAGGTTGGACATTATATAACAGGAGTATTATGCAAAAGGTAGGATATTTTACAAGTAATTACAATATTGCAGCAGAAAACGAAATGGCAATGAAAATTTTTCCTAGTTATCCAGTTTTTTACTCGTCAGCTTTAGAATTTGCGTTCAGGCGCCACGGACTGCAAGGATTTGATAAAAAGGTTGTTCAATTTTCTTTGAATCAAGAAGTGAAAAACGCCCAAGACGCACTAAAGGTTTATTATGATTACGAAATCAACAAAAAGGTAATAGCTTCCTTTTCACTAAAAGAGAGGAGGGAAGGCTTATTTGTGAAATTGCCGACTTCATTTTTCATAGCGCAGGCCTTAGCTTTTTTAGTGTTTTTAGACTTTAAACATGCAAAAGCATATTTCAATATTTTTAGAACCAGCTATCCCAAGCCAATTTTTTCCTTTCAAACACTAAAACTTTTTGTGGTATGGATTACCAGACTGGTTAAAACCTATATATCTAACGTGCAAATTCAGCTCAGAATGGGCAGGAAACCAATATTGGATTATTTTAGGGTTTAGGCATTTTGTACCAATTAAGAAGTCTGTCTATTCCATTATAAGCGCTTGTTTTAGGTGACCAATTTAAGGTTTTTTTAACCTTTCGTATATCCGTTATATAAATTTTTTGGTCCGCGGGTCTGCCTGGACCGAATTTTAGCTTTGTTCTACCTCCGTATTTACTGTCAAGATATTTAAATGTTTCTCTGATTGTAATAGTGTTTTTGTTTCCTCCGCCAATATTAAATACGTTTCCTTTTACCTTAGCTATTTGAACCAATTCTTCTAGAAACAAATCAGTGAGGTCGTCAACCCACAAGATATCGCGTACGGATTTACCGTTTGTTTCAAGATTTAAACTCTCATTTTTTATTTTTGATTTAACCATCCAATCAATAAAACCTTGATTTTCGCTTCCTTGTTGATAAAAGCCATATATAGTAGACATGCGATTAATTACAACCGGTACTTGATACATCAAAAAATACTCCTGACAATAGAGGTCTCCCGTGGCGTGAGACACCCCGTAAGGGGCGTGGGCGAATTTGCCAACCGAGTCGACTGGGAAATACTCATTAACGCCGAATTTTGACACAGCCTCTTTAATTGATAATCTAAGCTTTTTATAAAGCGGACTTTTAAAATTCCATATATAGCGGGTTTCAGTTACTTTTGTTGGCACAATGTTTAGCTCTGAACTGTAGATCTTACAGGTGGATGTGTAGACTAGAGGAGTCTTATTAGTTCTAACAGTCTCTAAAATATTAAGTGTACCCAAAGCAGTATCCAAAAAATCGCCATAGGGATCTTTGATACTTTTTGGTGTTGAACCGTTTCCTGCAAGGTGAAAAACGGCATCAAATTTGAATTTTTCTTTAGGAATTTGTTTTCTAAGATCATATCCCCAAATTGGTATTTTGCTTCTATTTAATATATTCGCATTTTCTTTGGAACCATCTTTGGAAAAATTGTCCAGCGCTGTTATTTTGTAACCTTTAGCTTTTAAGGACAGACACAAATTTGTTCCAATAAACCCACATCCGCCGGTAACCAAAATTTTCATATTAACATGTTATTACAACTTGGTTAGAATAAACAGCATGGACCCACTCAAAAAGATAATTAAATATAAAGACATTGCATATATTCGAGAGAGTGCCAAAAAAAATAAGCAAAAAATTGTGTTTTTGACCGGTTTTTTTGATTTATATCATGTTGGCCATGCATCAATGCTTGCCTGGGCGAAAAACAAAGGCGACATTCTCTTTATCGGTTTGGGACCAGATGACGCAGCCAAAGCCTGGAAAGGAAATGGTCGTCCAATATATTCAGAGAAGGATAGGGCATATATACTTGCTTGTCATCAGTCAGTTGACTACGTTTTGATTCTTCGCGAACCGGTTACTCCGGACAAGGTAAATTTTAGGCGTGCATTCAAAATGCTTTCGCCGGATATTATCTTGGCTGTAAATAGTGATAAACCCGAAATGCAGGAGATTAGAAGAGGGATGGCGAAGGAAGTGGGGGCGAATCTTATACTTTTTTCCCCGTTTCCTCACGGCAGAAAAATTAAACCATCAACTACTCAGATTGCATCAGAAATAAAGAGGCTTAAACTTTAGCTATTTTGTTATTTGTGACTCAATCCAGGTTGGTAAATCTCGATGTGATTCCAAGCCTATTTCATGAGCAATTTCATCTCCACAGCGATAGGCATATGTATACAACTTGTCAATTTCTAGAGGGTTATATCTTTTTCTTGCTCTTTGATGCCTTGTTTCAAGTTCTACAAAATCCGTTCCCTGAGCAAGCTGATCAGCTACAAAAACTACTCTTTGGCAGAGTGAGTGGAGGTAATGACCTAGATTATCTTTGGGAAGATATATTACCGGTATTCCAGACGAGTCAGAAAGCGTGAGAATTTTTTCAGGGTCTCCGAATCGAGTTAGTGTACCTCTGCGTTCTCGGATTAAATCGCTAATAGCCTTTCTGTGTACTGCCGTTTCATAAATGGAAAGAGCTTGTTGCGGATTTTTATTAAGCCTTTTAATATCCGCCTGCGTGGCATAGCCTTCTGTTACGAGGCTTTGGATCATAACACGTTTCTTAGTGGTATCCTTTAGATCGTCAAAAATTATTTCTTGAGGTTTTGTTATATCGTGAAGTAGTGCCCCTGCTGTTGTTTCTTCGACAGTTGCGCCAAGCTTGTTATTAAATACTCTCGCCATAATGTTTGCTGCGACAGTGACCGCCATTGAATGGTTTTCTATATCCCACCAGACAAAACGGCGAGTATCATTTTGTCTTTTTTTTGTACCTTTTTGAAGCTCTTGTGCCAAAACGCTCAGGATAGGTGAGTACCTACCCTTAAGTTCTTGTTGATAATATATATGCCATGGTTGATCGGCGAATCTAATTCTCTCAGGCATATATCTGATTATACCAGCTTTATTGCCGTTACTCGTAGCGAAGGCATACTCCCGAATTTGTAGCTGGTAAGACTAATATTATTAAATCCAGCAATTGTCAAAAGAGAAACCAGTCTTTGTTTTGTAAACCCTGTTTTGTGGAATTCATAGTCTTTTTTCTGGTTACCGAATATCCACTCCCAAACCCATTCCCACCGGTTCTTTTCTTTGGCTGAAAGAAATTTTTGGAGGCATGCTTCCAGATCGGGAACCTCTATAGTCAGTTTGCCGTGTGGAACAAGAACTCTGTGACATTCTTTTATAACATAAGGAACACTTTGATGGGATAGGTGTTCTAGGAAGTGAGAAGAAAAAATTTCAGCAACAGATTTGTCTGAAAAGGGAATACCGTTTTCTAAGTTTTGTTCGATGTCTACACCAGGACCTAATATTACATCTATTCCAATGAATCCATTTTTCTTTCTTCCCCCGCAACCTAAGTCGAGCTTAATTTTTTTTATTTTTTTGTAATCCTTAAGCGGTTTTCGCTGACTAAGCCTTATTTTATGAATAGATATTGAAGTGCCTCTTAAAATTTTTTCAATTATATAAAGAGCGCTGTCTATTGTGAAGTCCATGGATTTGGAGGAAAATCTTCCAGGTGTTGCCTGTACCAAGCAATTGTCTTTTTTAAGCCCCGCTCTAAAGGAGTAAAGTTCTTCGCTTTAAATCCTAATGGTTGTAGTGTCCGGGGATTTGCACGAGTTACCGATCTAAAAGGTTCACCGTTTCGCATTGGTACAAATCGTTTTTTGGACTTACTTTTGGTAAGTTTTATAATAAGACCGGCAAGGTAGTTTACTGTTATGGGTTTGCCTGTTCCGGCCTCTATTATCTTGTCATAAGAATTGTGATTACTCAGGAGGGCTCTAGCCAGGATTTCAGCGTTATCTTCAGCATAAATAACATCAATAAGTTGTTTACCGTCGCCGAAGATAATTATTTCTTCGTTTCTTAACGCTGGTAAGATTAAGTTTGGAACAATTTTTCTGACCGGTGCGTGATGTTGGCCGGGGCCGTAAACATTCATGGCGCGGACGACAGCAATTTTTGTACCTTGATAAAGGTTATACATGATCCCAAACCTTTCAGCAGCGTACTTTGTAATCGAGTAAGTATTTGTCCAGGACCATGCACCCATAGTTATAGTTACCCCCTTTTTATTGTATTTTTTAATTGCATCAAAAAAATTAAGGGCTCCCAACGTGTTTACAATTACGCTTTCGTGAGGTGACCCAATAGTTTCTGCAGAGCCCAATCTACCGACAAGATTTATTGCTCCATCATGCTCTTTGACCGCTTTTTCTAAAAGTTTAACGTCCATTATGTCTCCTTTCATTTGTTTGACACCGTTTGTGGATATATTTTTGGGGGTTCTATCAAAGCTGGTTACTTTATAACCCTTTCTTTTCAGGTTGTCAATTAAATGTGAGCCTATAAAACCACTACCACCTAGTACTAATATTTTCATACTGTTATTCTTTTTACAATTTTGCTGTTAAAAACACAACACTTAAAAGTAGTGGAATTTTGGCAAAATAGCACTAAACCACATTTTTTTATCAACTACGAAATTTTAGACAAAAATTAGTTTAAAAAAAGTTGCATAGTTTGCAGATTTCGATCTAAATACAATATAGGTTTTAACATACACATATATTGTGTAGTACTTTTATAAAATGAATAAACCTATATTATTATTAATTTTCATATTGTGTAAATATGTCAATTCGTTTATAGATTTTTAAATTAATCACAGGGTTATTAATAATACCAATTAATATTTTATATAATGCGTTATATACCAGGCATTATAAATACATCAATATAAATCTTAATATACCTTTAGTTGCGGAATATAAATTCGGAAAACTATATAATGTTCAAATCAAATAGTATAAATAATTACGTTTATTATTAACTGAAATTTGTTGCATTACTTTTAAAATAAAACCCTATATTAAGATAGTATTATTTAGAACTAATTAACTATAAGTTTTAAAGAAATATCTTTTAGCAAACCAAGTAGTTGATTGCTAATGGTATATATAATTAATGATAGGCCGAATATATGGGTGATATTTTAATATTGGCCTCGGTTTGCTTTTTGTTGAGCCTCAATCTAAAATTGGCTTGTGAAGAAAAAGATTAGTTACAATTATAACAAAATTGAAGCAAAGTGGCAGCAGCGTTGGTTAAAGGATAAGATTTATTCTCCCGATTTTTTGGTTTCAAACAATAAATTTTACAACCTTTACATGTTTCCTTATCCATCGGCCGAAGGTTTGCACGCAGGGCACGCATTTTCTTCAACTGGTTCCGATGTTTTTGGGCGTTTTATGAGAATGAAAGGCAAGAAAGTTTTCCAACCGATGGGTTATGACTCTTTTGGAATTCATCCTGAAAACTACGCAATCAAAACCGGCGAACAACCCCAGACAATGTTATCACGCACAATTCCTCACTTTACGGAACAATTCAAGAGCTTGGGTCATGGCTATGATTGGAGTAAATCATTAACAACTTCCGATCTGAATTACTATAAGTGGACACAATGGTTGTTTGTGGAAATGTTTAAAGCTGGATTAGCTTACAGAAAAAAGATGGAGGTTAATTTTTGCCCTTCGTGTAAAACTGTCCTGGCAGACGAGCAAGTAATGACTCCGGCACAAGCGGGAAAAGACCCTAAAAAGATTGACGGAAGTCCGGTTGAAAACCCCGAAGAGACAAAAGTTTGCGAACGTTGTGGCACGGTAGTTGAAAAAAGAGATTTGGAGCAATGGCTTTTTAGAATTACTGATTATGCGGATAGACTTTTGAAGGGATTATCCAAGATTAACTGGCCAGAGAAAATAAAAACAGCACAAAAGAATTGGATAGGGAAGAAAGAGGGAATAAACATTACTTATTCTATTAAAAAAGCGAACAAGACCATTACTGTTTGGACATCAAGGCCAGATACAAATTTCGGAGCAACTTTCATTGTTGTTGCTCCCGAATATGTTCAAAAGAACTTGGTTCGGCTAATCTCAAGCGACCGTTCAAAAAAAGTTGAGGAATATATCAAAAGCTCTCTGAACAGATCAAAAGATGACAGAATGTCGGAAGGACGTGAGAAAACCGGAGTATTTACAGGTCTTTTTGCTATAAATCAACTTAATGGTAATAAAATGCCGATTTGGGTGTCTGATTTTGTTTTGATGGATGTTGGAACAGGTGCGGTTGTTGGTGTGCCTGGCCATGACAAGAGGGATTTTGCGTTTGCGAAAAAATTTGACTTGCCCGTTGTTCGCGTTGTCATGGGCTCCGATCATGATAAGTCCGATATAACTCGAATTAGTCAGGTTCAAGAAGAAGAGGGGATTATGGTAAACTCCGAGTTCCTAAATGGTTTGGATATTCATGAAGCGACTATCAAAATGATGGATTATTTAGAAAGAAATGGTTGGGGAAAAAGAGTTACATCCTATCATCTTCGTGACTGGTTGATCTCGAGACAGCGCTATTGGGGTCCACCGATTCCGATGATTTACTGCGAATCTTGTGCAAAAAGCAAAAGATCCTACTTTACTGAGATGACCAGCCTGCCCGCCGAAGCTACAGTGGAGGTGGATCGCTCAAATGATTGGGATCACTTTGGATGGTATCCGGAAGAAAATCTTCCGGTAGAGCTTCCAGAAATTGAGGACTATAAGCCGGAGGGAAAAGGCCGCGGGCCTTTGGCTAATCATCCTGAATTTTATAAGGTGGTTTGCCCGAAGTGCAAAGAAGCTGCACGAAGGGAGACGGATGTTTCTGATACATTTTTAGATAGCAGCTGGTACTTTTTGCGCTACCCGTCTGTCGGGGTTTCCCGCCTACCTTGGGACGTTGAAATCACCAGGAAATGGTTGCCTACCGACCTTTATTTCGGTGGAGCCGAGCACGCGGTACTTCATCTGATGTACGCAAGGTTTGTGACCATGGTGCTTCACGATCTTAAATAT
>Ga0155722_102_pt1 | contig 41072 bp, 47 predicted proteins | sample RifCSPlowO2_01_FD_107378 | JGI IMG/M metagenome (GOLD analysis project Ga0155722, IMG submission 107378) | Candidatus Woesebacteria bacterium RIFCSPLOWO2_01_FULL_39_21 | reverse complement strand
GATTGTTAATGTGATTCCAGTAGAGCCTGACGGACTTTTTATTGTTCCTGTCGATGTTGTTCCCAAAAAAAGAAAAGCTGATTGGGGTAAAGATAGTGTCGGAGAGTATATGGATAAGGTTCGTTATAATATATTCGAGAAAATAAGAGCTAATGAAGCAAGAAAAGCATGGTCTAGTAACACTCAATATACGCTATTTTGAAAAGGTTAGGAATGTCGAGATTTTTGATCTTGATAAGTACAAAAAACTATCTTAATTAAATAGTTACTTAATATCCGGGCCCGGCGGCTCCGTCCTTTTACCCTATTTTTGGCCAAGATTATTTATCATTTTAAGTTCTTGACAACTTTGTCTTTTGCAGTTTAACTCTATGCGAGTGCCAAAAATTGTGAATAAAGCCGTCCAGATCGGTAACGAACTAATATCTAAAGCTATTAGTACACCGCGCGGAATCTGTTGGGAAACGCAAATTCAAAGAGATGAAACCTCCTTAGATACTGTAATCACAGCAGACATATATAGTGGAGCAAGCGGAATAGCACTTTTTTTCTTGGAACTTTTTCGCGCCACGAAGCAACAAAAATATTTAGTCACAGCCCAAAAAGCAATGGATTGGGTAGTTTGGTATGGACAAAATGAGAATTGGAATGAATATTCGTTTTATGTGGGGAGGACTGGAGCCGCGTATGTATTGGTGAAATTATTCAAAATAACAGGAAATAAAAAATATTTTGATCAAGCTCTTGCGATATCCAAAGGCGGCACAAAGTTTCTGGATAAGAAACCTGTTTGTGACTTGCTTTTAGGTGTGAGTGGCACATTACTCGGACTGTTGCATTTGTATGCTGTAACAAAACAAAAATGGATACTTAAAGATATGCGAGCTAACTTGGACAGTTTGTTGGCTCGAGTTAACTTCGGGCCGGAAGGTATTTATTGGGACAGATCGGGTGATGACATTCACGGTTTATGCAGTTTTTCCCACGGTGCTTCGGGAATCGGCTTTGTTCTTCTTGAAATGGGCAAGTTTTTTAGTAACCCCGCTTACTACTGGTTGGCAAAGCAGGCATTTGATTATGAAGACTATTACTATGATAAAAAGAAACATAACTGGCCGGATTTTCGGAAATTATATGGGCGTAAGGATCTTTTTGTGAAGGCGGTCGAAGAATATAATAAGAAGAATTACAAATATTTTTCTTCACCTTCATTTACGTATGCCTGGTGCCATGGCTCACCGGGAATTGGATTGGCTCGCCTTCGCTATAAAGATCTGACAGGCGAAAAGAACTGGCTCCTAAAAGTAAAAGACTCACAAATCCCGGCTTCATTAGAAACAAAAAAACAAAATGAATTAGGACTATGTCATGGCTTAACCGGATTAATAGAGATAGCCAGGTTGCAGAGCACTCTGTATAAAAAAGACAGCAATAGGTTTTTAAATGAAAGACAAAGCTCATCGTTGGTAACAGATCTTTTTAATGGGCTGGCTGGAATAGGGTATGGAGTGCTTAAAAGTCTACGCAAAGATAAGTTTTCTGTACTGTATCCGGTATTAAAGGAAAGGTATTTAGTCAAATCAAGTAAAGTGTTTGATGAGGACATTGGTGGTTTGAAAATGATTTTAATAAAACAGCTTTTCCCCCAAACTTTGGCTGTTTGTTCAGGATCCGAGATTTCCAAGTTACAAAAGAGTCTAAATCAAGGTAAAAACCAGAGAAGTAAAAATTTGGTATCCGCTTTAACCGGCTGTCTAGAACTGTTATTGAATAAAGGATCTGAGGCATATTTAATTTTTGAAGTTGAAAAAAAGAAGATTGGACTGGATAACCGAAAAAGCGACGTTTACCTATATGTTAGCCAGTATGTTCACGCGAAAGAAAATGAAAGGATATTGAAATTATCCGAACACAAGTTAAACAAAATAGAACTGAAACTGGTTCCCGAAGTAAAATTAATAAAGGGAAACTACATTTTAAGGCAAACTTACGAGGGAGTGAAAATGATCAGAGTAAGTAAGTTTTACTACGAAATATTTTTTTCCTTTTATTCCACCAACTCTATCGACAAAGTAACTCTGTCACTTTCAGAAAGTTCCAAGCAACGAGCTTTAAAACTGGTTAACCAGTCCCTATCAATTGGGATTTTAACTACAGATAAACTCTAGCAAGGATGATGTGTTCTGCAAGATTTAGAATTGTTACAATGTTGCGGCGACAATCTCGCGTACTCCTCCGGACCGCCTGTTTTAAGACTGCGAACATTTAAATCCCCAAGATTTGGACCTTCAGCATGACTTTGTTCGTCTGTTTGCGGATCTCTAGCTTCACCTTTTTCACTCATAAATTATTCACCCCCTTGGAATATAATTATATTACAAAATAGACTTTGGCAAAAGTGTAAATTAGAATAAGCACATGTCAAAGGCAAAGATTGAACTTTTCCCATATTTTATCATAAGAGTTTGTGGGGGTAGTTTAAAAGAATTTGAGAAACTCAGACTTCCAGAAACTTCAGAATTAATAGAGAAATTAACTTTAAAAGAAAAACAAATCAAGAAAATTAAAGATGAAGTTTGCGATAAGCTTTACGCCGGAATAAAAATTTGCAAGGATCGCGATAAGCGACTTGGGCTTATTCATTTGAAGCGTGATGTATTTAACTTGCGCTCAATTTCCGCCAAAACTACTCGTTTAGTTAAAATAAAGAATTTGCAAGAATATTACAATTTAGTTTCAGAGCGGGATCGATTAAGAAAAGAAATTGTTAATATTTATAAACAGTTTAAAACTGAGGCAAAAAGCAAAGTGCTCCAACTAGCGAATAATGAAACTTTTCAAAAGGGTCTCGTTCTTTCTAGCAGATCTTTGTATAAGCAGATTTCAAATAAAAATGAGGTTAACTCAAAAACTGAGCTTGGTTTAATTAAGTATCTTTCGCGATTTTATTTAAAATCTTCTCCATTTAGCACTTTTACCAGTGTTGGAATGGGATCATTCAAAAAAAGTATCGGAAACTCCTTGGATTTAGTTCAGCAGAGAAAAAAATCATTTGTACGGGTAAACAACATAGTACAACATTATTTAGAACGATTGCTTATCGAAAATCATGATATCGCTGTACAAATTCCCGTTTCGCTTAACGAAACTATATCTCAGGATAAAGATGAATATGTTTTTTTTGCAAATGATGAAAATTATGAGTCTATTCAAAGGTTAAAGATTACCCCTGCGTTGAAAATCTTAAGCAAACTTATAAGCGAAATTCTAAACGTAACCATTAGTAAATTAGTTCAGATTTGCCGGGAGAGAAAGCTGTTTTCGGAGTCAAGTGGAGTAATTGAGGAATATTTATTGGAGCTATATAGACTGGGTTTTTTGTATTTTCCACCTTCTTTTTTGGGAAAGATAAATATACAAAATATTGGTAAGGAAGCGAAAATGTTGGTTGAAAGCGCGAAAAAGCAAATGTCGCTCACTTCCAAAGCCACTGATCAGTTTGGAAAAATGTCGGCTTCTAATAGGGCATTGCTACTTTATAGTTTATTCAGTAGATACAGAGAAATTTGTAAACAGCTGTATATACGGGCCAACTTACCCAAGAAAGGTCTTTTAACATTCGCTGATAATTACACAAAAGCGAAAGATTTAGATAAAAGGATCAGGAGGCCGAAAATATTTCGTCGCCAAAAGGCTTCCGGATTTGAATTTGACCCTAAACAAATCTTTTACGAAGACATGGGCTTAAAAGATGTTAACAAAATATCATTTGAGGAAGTTGAGCCGCTGATAAAATCGATTCAAGAATTCTTAAGATATTTCACAAATAATGTCTTTATTTATCAAGAACGAAAAGAAATGCACGATTTGTTTTTGAAGTACTATTCGAATAGGACTACCGTACCTTTGCTGGTATTTTATGAAAAGTACTCTAGCGATCGTTTGTCCAGGAAAAGAAAAGACAAGGACAAGTACAGACGTAGTCAATACAACAATTACTTCCGTATGTTGGCAGGAGAAATAATAAAAACCGCAAACAAAAACGCATCCTTTCTGGATATTAATGTAAATAATTTTGTTCCCCCAGGACTTACGAATTTCCGACCAAAAACTGAAAATGACATTTCGATTTCAACCTATATTCAATTTTATGTTCAGAATGGGAAATTAACGATCGTTCTTAATGATCTGAATGGCGGTTACGGTCGCAGTTTCAGTCGGTTTTTGACATTGTTTGATATACAATTTACTCGGGAACTTCAAAGAATAAACAAACAATGCTTTATCGGGCAAATTCTGGCCGAAGATAACGACGCCTCGGTTTTTAATGCAAATGTGCACCCGCCACTCTTGGATTTCGAAATAAAAATGCCGGGAAGCAGACCACATTATCCGAAAAGTCGGCAGCTGTCTATCAACCGGTTAATGGTCGCGGATAATCCTGAAACACAATCCCTGGAATTAAGAGACAGTAAAACAAGTAAGCCTGTTTTGATTTTTGACTTGGGTTTCCAGGGGCACGCCAGTCGCTCGGGTTTATTTAAATTTCTTTACCGCCTCGGTCCGATGTATAACTTAGAATACCCAGACACACCTCGCAGTTATTTGCGTTGGCCCAAAAAAAGCGGAGTAACTTGTTTCCCGAGAGTGTATTATGGATCCAATCTTGTAGTCTGGCGACAGGCTTGGTATATAGACCGTGAATGCTTGCCATATCTTAATCCAAGCGAGAGAGATTATGATTACTTTCTCCGTCTTAACCACTGGCGGATAGTAAATGAAATTCCCGAGAAGGTCTTTATCCGCGTTGTTAAAGAAGAAGATAAAGAAAAACTTACTAAGAAGGCAAAAAAGAAGCTATTACCGGATGATTACAAGCCCCAATATATAGATTTTATTAACCCGTTCCTGGTGCGATTGTTTGCGAAATCTATCGTGAGGGTAGTAAAGCGTTTATGGATCGAGGAGATGCTACCCACAAACGATCAAGTATTAAAATTTGATAATAAGCCATTTGTGTCAGAATTTATTTTTCAGTGGCAATGACGAAACTTGTCTGGATATCGACATATTTGTATTACAAGGATCCTCTGGAACCGTTTTTAGCTAAAGGAATAAAGCCTTTTGTAGAAAAATTGCAAGCGAAGAATTTAATCGAGAGCTTCTTTTTTGTACGTTACTGGACTATGGGTAAACATATTCGTTTGCGCCTGCAAGTTGATAAGATTAATAGAGCAGAAATTCGAAAGGAAGTCATTCGTTATTTTGAAGATTATTTTAAAAAGATGAAAGTAAAAAAACGAAATCGCAATATTAATAAAAATTTGTATCCACCAGGTACACTAGAGTTTGTTTCTTACCGTCCCGAAACAAAGCGGTATGGAGGAATTAAGGGAGTTCAAATAGCTGAAAGTCTATTCAATATTTCATCAATCGTAGTGCTGTCTTTGTTGGAAAAGCGCAGTAATTGGAGAAGAGACCGGCGACTTGGACTTGCTTTACAAATGGCTTTTTTGCTTTATCTAGCTGCCCTAGGTAAAAACAAAAGCCAGCATTTGCTGGAAAAAGTAGTGTCTAAAATTGATCCGGTTTATCAGAAAAAGTTTAATACGCTTTTTGTTAAGCAGAAGAACAATCTCTTAAAATATTTTGCACGTTTAACGGATACTAAAACGTTTGATAGCGAAGCTCCTGGTTGGATGAAAACTTGGAAAAAGGAAATGTTGGTTGTAGGTAGCAAGTTAAAAGCGTTGCTTCGCAATAAGATAATAACCTATGAAAAACGCTATGAAATAATTGGTAGTTTGGTACACATGAACAATAATAGATTGGGGATTAGTGTGCCAGATGAGTCTTATTCAATCTTTCTGCTTTCAAAAATATTAAATAATATTTAGCTGCAGGTTTGTCTTAGGTTGGGCTAATGCTGTTTTGGCATTCGATTCTGATATAATTTGATTATGGTTGGTTTAAGTAATGGTGAACCTCATCACGAAGGAAATCGAGAATACGTGGATGATTTGCTAGGAGATGAGGAACGGGGCAAGACGCTGGTTGATGACGTGCGTAGGGCTGTTTTTAATGAATATGATAGGGCACTTCTTGAGGGAACAGCGACAACGGGTCAAGTTGAGCTTCAAAAAAAACACGTAGAAACTGTTGCTGAGTTGGTAAATGAAATAGTTGGCATTTTGAAAAGCGGTGAGGGAACAAAAATATCCGGACCTCAAGAACCCATAGATGTTTCCCTGTCTGTTCAGAGAACGGCCGAAATAGAAGCATGGGCTCATGACGCCGGAAAAATTGTTCCGGAAAGGCAAGATCCTGTTGAAGGTGGGGTAAACCCTACCAGAACAAGATTGCTAGTTCACGGCGAAGACAGCGCTTTATGGACACAACAAATTCTTGAAAGTCTAAAATTTAGTCCAAAAGTAGTTTCCAGGGTAACCGCAGACATAATTAGCCATATGCCAATGCCATACCTTGAGAAAGCTTTGTTGGATGCACAGATTGCTCAATGGATAGGTAAAGAAGTTGTATTACCTAAATATCTGAAGAAAGACAAATACCCCCAACCTCGAAGTATCGAAGGTGCAATTCTTTTTGCCAGCGACTTGTTAAGTTCGATGGTATTAGCCGGTAAAGATATAGATGAAGACCCAAAAGCAGGGTGTTTCGACCGTTATATAGTTGAGAGTTTAAGAACCCTAAATGCAAAGGGGGCAGAAAAGGGTATGAAGGGGGCATTTTTTTCTGCATTGGGGTCTTTAAGAACAAACATAGATAGGCTAATAGAACCACCAGAAGAAAAAGGGCGTGGGGGAGCTTCGGAAGTTGAAAAAAGAATAGGGAGAGTATTAGGACAAAAAGCTTTGGATAAAGTTTTTAAATTTTGGAATTTTGTAGAAGAGATTGGATTTGAGCTTGATGGAAAAGTTGTTAAAGATTTAGATGATTTAACTGTATGGGAATACCAGCCTCAACCGGGTGTAGGAGGAGCACCAGACTTGGTGGTTGACATAGATAAAACAATGAAGAATTATTATGAAGCTGTAAAGGCTTACAGGGAACGTTACAACTTGGATCCAAACAAGTTAGCCGAAAGGTGACCTGCCCATTTGATTACTCGAAAGATTCTTAAAAATTTACTCTTTTTTCCCAAAGCGGTGATAATAGTTACTCAATTTGTATTTGTAGATTAACATTGACTTTTGTGTTCTAGCTGGAATACTATATAATATAGTATAGTGAAACTTTTTAAAATACCTTTAGTTGCTGTTTTGTTCTTTACCACTTTTGTAAGCACTGTTTTTGCTCAATTACCACCCGATGAATCCGGAAAGGCCGTAAACGACGTTGTTACAGAGTCGATACTCCCGCCCCATCCGTACCCGACCTTGCCTTCAAACCCGATTTTTGGCCAAGATCATTCGTACTCGGTGGTTTTTCGTGGCAACGGGGAGGCAGTAGTTACTTTGAAAGTGATTTTCACCAATACTAGCTCGTCTGTTTCAAATAGGATTTATCTTCGTGTCCCAAAAGTGGAACCAAAAGAAATTTTGGCATATCAAATATACAAACCGGAAACGTGTATTCGCTACACTGACTATCCAAATCGTATCGCACCTACGCCCGGTTATGATATTGACTATACTTGTGAAGAATATAACAAGGCTGACTATTATGGTGGATATTTTGGCGACGCGTCTTATTATAAAGCACGAACCGACTATAGCGGTGATACATTGACGATTTATCTTCCCAAAAGTGTGCGAGCGGACTCCTCGGGTGCACTATTCGTTTACTTCAGGGCTTTTGGCTATGCAAAGAAAGACCTTATAGGTGGCTTTAATTACACATTTGAAACTTTAAAAGCAAACGAATCAATAAGGAATCTTACGGTTGGGATTAGTACGGATTCAGAATTATATCTTAAAGACGCTAAGGGAGAAGTTAATTACAGATTTGACGAGGCAAGTCTTGCCCCATTGTCGGAAGCTCAATATGGTGTTGCCTTAACTAACCCCAAAGTGACAAGCTTTGTGAGCGGAATAGGAAGGGGGACAGTGACAAAAACAGCTTCAAACCTCGCATCTTTAGAAAGCTACACTGTCAAAGGCGTTTATGCCGACTCTAAAATCAAACTTTACCAGAAAGAAATTTTCTATGGTTTAGTGGTCTTATTATTACTTGTCGCCGGATTTTGGTTTACGACACGCTTTGTATATAAAAGACTTCATTCAATGAAACTGACAAAAGAAGAAAAGACGGATAAGATTCAAGATAATTTCAGAAGTGGAGTGATAATTGCAGCTGTTACATTTTTCTCACCCCTTTTAATGGTAGCTTATACTTTCGCACTAATTCTTTTGTCATCATCAAGAATGTTTAACTACGGTTATGACTATTTGGGAGCAGTTTTGTTTATCATTGTTGTAATTTTGTCTATTGCAGTCTACGGAGTGTTACTTTTTTTCCCGGCCTTATATGTTGGGCTCAAGAAAGGACTCCATTGGGCTCTGGCTACATTTTTGATGACAGTTTTCTGGGTAGCTTTTTACGTGTTTGTGATAGTAGTAATTCTTTCAATTTTCGGTCAAAACAGTAGAGTACCAGTAATTTTTTAAGATACGGCCAGCTTAATACCCGGAGACATTGTTGAATTTATATAAGCTTTAATTATCTGCTTAGTGTTAACTGCTTCCAAAATTGCATTTATGTTTTCTTCCAACTCTTTTTCACTCATTGAGAGCTTTCCAGCAGTAGTGTGAATTAGTGGCGCTGATTTTTCAGTTTTTAAAGTAATTGAATTTGCTGAAAACTTGCTTACATCCTTTTCACTTTTAATGAATGTTCCGTTTTTGGGATTGGGATAAAGTCCTTTGGGACCAAGTAATTTTGCAAATGGGACTAACTTTGGCATCATCTCGGGAGTCGCGAGCAGTACGTCAAAATCTACTTTCCCAATTTGCAATTTTTTAATAGTATCACTGGAGGCGAGTTCGATTTTTTTTGTTTTCCATGTCGAGTGGGGTAATGTTAGATTGGCGGTTAAATTGTCTTTTTTAACAACCAAGTGGATTTCTACTGTTGAATCGAATTTTGTATAAGAAATATCTTTCAAAAGCTTGAGAGCTTCAGCGATCTTGTATAACTTTGTTGTGTTAACTTTAGACTTGGATTCTGAGTATTTTTTGCTTCTCTTTTTTGGCCCTTTTCTTAACTTTTCGGCTTTCTCAACTTTTTCTACTTGTTCGATTGGTTCTGACTCTATAGCAACCACTCGCTGTCCTCCCTTAAGGCCTGAAATATGAATCTTTTGTTTTTCCTCTTTTGCTTTTTTTCGTTTTTCATAAACTTCTTTTCCAGAAAGTTGTTTCTCTTCGGCCTCCGTTATAAAAGCTGTTTTTGTTTTTCCCATTATTGTATCTTTACCCCCATCGATCTTGCTGTGCCCTCCACAATTTTCATTGCAGCCTTGACACTATCGGTATTTAAATCTCTCATTTTTTCTTTTGCAATTTCTTCGGCTTGCGCTTTGGTTAGTGTTCCAACTACGTCTCTGTTTGGTACTCCTGAACCTTTTTCTAAATTCAACCTTTTTTTGATCATGTCTGAAACGGGCGCAAGTTTTATTTCAAAATCAAAACTGCGGTCTTCATAGATTGTGATTACTGCGGGAACAGTATTACCTTTCATGTCCTTTGTTTTATCATTATATTGTTTTACAAAGTCCATTATGGCAACTCCGTGTTGACCGAGAGCGGGGCCCAATGGTTGAGCCGGAGTAGCTTCTCCTCCAGGAAGATTAATTTTGATGACTGTCTTAATTTTCTTAATTGCCATAAATTAAATTTTGGTAATTTGTAGGAAGTCAAGTTCGACAGGTGTTTCACGGCCGAAAATAGAGACTAAGACTTTCACTTTCCCTTTTTCATCATCCATTTCGTGGATTGATCCAAGAAAGTCAGCAAAAGGTCCATCTGTAATTTTGACAGCTTCTCCGACTGAAAACTTGGTTTTAAATCTTGGAGCCGGAGCGCTTATGAATTTCTGAATGTTTTTAACCTCTTCTTCTGAAAGTGGAGTGGGGTTATTTCCTGAACCCACAAATCCCGTGACTCCGGGAGTGGTACGGACACCCAACCATGTAGGATCATCAAGCTCCATTTTGATAAGCATATACCCTGGGAATATCTTTTCCTTTACAGTGGACTTTTTGCCGGATCGAATGACTACTCTGTCTTGGGTGGGAATAAGGACCTCCAAAACTTTGCCAGTGAGATTCATGGTTTCGACTCTTTGGCGAAGTGTTTCGGCAATTCTTGCTTCATGGCCGCTTGTTGTGTGTACTACAAACCATTTCGCTTTTGGGTTATGACCCTCATTGATTATAATGTGTCCAGGTATTTTTTTAGAACCAGTGCCGCGCTCGGCAACACCTGCATCATTTAATTGTGTTTTATTCATTATTTATTTGTATACAAGTAATTCTAATAGTTTGGTAAACAAATAATCTATACCCCCAAGATATGCTCCGACAACCACTGAGACAACTACCACAATTAAAGTCAATTTAATAACATCATCACGCTTTGGCCAAGTAACTTTGGAAACCTCAGTTTTTACTTCAGATAAAAATCCAAAAGTGTTTTTTAGAAGGTTAGTTTGTTTCACAAGTTAAAATTGTACCTTTCTTTGATAAAATATTCAAGCAATGCGGTTTCCGAATTTAAGTTTGGAAAATATACTTTGGGATAAAGGGTTTAGTATCGTTGCAGGAGCAGATGAGGTAGGGAGGGGATCATTTGCTGGACCGGTAGTTTCGGCAGTTGTTGCTTTTAGTAAGTCAATAAATCAGTTGGTCAATAATTCAAACAGTCCAAGGATAGATGATTCGAAGAAATTAACAACGAAGCAAAGAGAGATTGCCGACAAGTGGATTAAAGAAAATTCTATTGCTTGGGGAATTGGAGTGGGTAGTGTGACATTAATTAATCATGCGGGAATAGTCAAAGCGACTAATTTCGCCTTTCGTTCGGCTATTAAACTTATGACAAAATCCTTGGATAGGCGTATAGATTATTTACTCATAGACGCTTTCTATATCCCTTATATCGGAGGAATACGTAGGAGCAAACAGAAACCTATAATTAGAGGCGATGAGAAAAGTGTGTCTATAGCATCAGCCGCGATATTGGCAAAAGTTTATAGGGATAATTTGATGATTGCGTTAAATAAGAAGTGCCAAAAATATCTTTGGGATAAAAACAAAGGATACGGAACAAAAGAACATCGGGATGCTATTCTAAAGTACGGAGTTACAAAATATCACCGAAAAGCTTTTGTTGATTAATAACTCCTTTTTTTCTCTAATTCTCTAAGGTGCTCTATTCTGTATTTTTTCTCTTTCCTTCGCTCAGACGGACTTTTATATCTTTCGCGCTCTCTGTAATCAATTAATATTTTCTCGGAAAGGACCTTTTTCTTGAAGCGAGCAATAAGTCTGTCTTCCGTTTCTCCTTTTTGGCGTTTGACGAACACCATGAATGATCGCCCCCTCTCCAAAGTAGATTTGTATTAAAGACTTGATGTTTAAATAAGCCATAAAAAATCACCATCCGGAAGTATTTTAACAAAAGTAATGTCAAGATGCCACTTGAAAAATTAAACCCCTTAATCTAATTTTAATCTAGTTTAAAATAATCTTTGGTAATGTTAGGAAATCCTTATAAAAACGCAAAGGCCCAACTAAAGGAAGTGTCTAAAATTATCGGATTAACAGCAAAAGAATATGATTATCTCTCCAAACCGGAACACTTCTATAAAACAAAACTCAAGATAAAGCTTGATAATGGTGAACTGGCTGCCTTTAGCGCTTTTCGCTCGCAACACAGTAGTAGCCGCGGACCTTACAAGGGTGGGATTAGATTTCACCCCGGAGTAACGGAAGATGAGGTAAAAGCGCTATCTATGTGGATGAGTTGGAAGTGTAGTGTTGCCGGAATTCCATATGGTGGAGGAAAGGGAGGAATAGTGGTTGACCCTAAGATGTTATCAAAGACTGAACTTGAAAGGTTGTCACGAGCCTATGCCAGGTGGGCCTCTAAATTTATTGGTTGCTGGATTGATATTCCCGCGCCCGATGTTAATACCGACAGTCAAATCATGGCTTGGATGGTGGACGAGTATGAAAAAATTCAGAATTATAATCCGCGGGCGTCTTTTACGGGAAAGCCAATAGAAATTGGCGGGTCAGAGGGGAGAGAAGAAGCGACAGGTTTGGGTGGTTTTTATACGTTAGAAAATTTAACTAAAAAAATTAAGAAATTTAGAAATAAAAAACCTACAATTGTAGTGCAGGGAATGGGAAATGTGGGGTACTGGTTTGCAAAGTTTGCTCTTGATGTAGGATATAAAGTTATCGCAATTTCAGATTCAAAAGGTGCTGTCTATAACCCGAAGGGGATTGACATAGAGAAGGTTGTTAGACATAAAGAAAAAACAGGGTCAGTTGTTGGAATTTACGACGAGCTAACTAATGACCAGCTTTTGACTCTTGATGTCGATGTCTTGGCACCAGCCGCTCTGGAAAACGTGATAACTGGTAAAAATGTCCAAAAAATAAATGCCAAATTTATTATTGAGCTTGCCAATGGTCCCACAACTCCTGATTCAGATAAAATTTTACAGAAAAGAGGGATATTGGTTGTACCTGATGTTTTAGCCAACGCTGGTGGAGTGACAGTTTCTTATTTTGAGTGGGTCCAAAATCTTTCAGGTTACTATTGGGAAAAGCGTGAAGTTTTTAAGAAGCTTAAAAAGATAATGGACAAAGCGTTTAATGAAATGTGGAAAGTTCACGTTGAAAAACCCCAGCTTACGCTTCGTATGACTGCTTATGTTACAGCCGTCTCCCGCGTCGTTTCCGCTATGAGAGTATTAGGAAGAGTTTAATCTCACCTTTACTATTATAGGATGCAGTGTTAGAATGTTTAAAACCTGTTTGGCAATCACTAAAAAGCGGTGATTTTTAGCCGAATAGGCAATTTACGCACTTTGACATGCAGGAGAAAAGTGCTAAAAGCGGAGCATTCAAAAGGGTAGAAGTAAAAAATTATGGGCTTTTATTTTTTTGTATGCTTCGTTTTGGAGCGCTCCATCCGGAGATTTCCGGAATTAGAGAAAGGAGGGAAAAAGAAAGAAATAGTCGTATTGACGGGATTTACTCGTCCCGGTTAAGTCGTTGATCGCGCGAAAGGAGGAACACCATGTACGCGCGAATTTTGTCCGTACTTTTGGCTGCGGCTATGTCCGTGGCCCCGATCGGCGTGCGACCCGCGGTCGCACAGGGTTGTACATATACGGTACAATCTGGCGACACTGTGGAGGGTGTCGCCCAGAAGTACCAGACAGCGCCGTTTGCGTTGACGGCGCTGAACAGGAATAACGGGAACACGAGTTTTCCGATGTCGGGCTCGCTGGAAGCTGGGTCTGTGATCCGGGTGCCGTGTATCAGTTTGGCGCGTACGCCGTCGCCGATTCCCCAGCCGAAATCGACCCGTATCGGGAGGGTGACGCCCTATGTAGGACCGTCGGGGGCCTGCGGAACCGGGAGTGAGCTCCCGCTCTGGTCGACGTCGCGAGATGACTTCGCTTTCGCTCTAATCTGGGCCGGCTCGTCCTGCAGTGTGTTCGAAGTCATTGACGCCCGCCAGTACGGAGGCGTCACATTCTATCGGGTCGGGTCCTACGTTGTCCGTTCGAGCGACGGCTGGGCACCCAGCGATGGGCCAGCCTACACTGTAACCGTCCCGCAAGGGTACGGGTCATGGGAATCGTACTTGGACCAGATGGGCAACCGTGTTTACATGAAGCCCGGTTACGAGGCACAGCTGTCTAGCGCCGTGGTGATTGGCGCGGGTACTGTGCTGCCGCGGGTAGCCGCAGCCGTAGCAACTGTTATTGGTGTAGTCGCAACAGTTGCCGGCGGATTCCTGGTCATAATGGTAGGAGTTTCGGTGCTTCAAGCCGCGGCCTACCCGTCAGCGCGAGTCTACGCGCGGCCTATCGCCCGGCCTGTCGCGACGGCAATGCCGTACAGCCCACCCCCCCCGGACACTACGCAGTGTCGGGCCGCGTGCACGATAGCACGTGCATCGGGTTTCCGGCGGTATGGAAGCTTGGCTCGTTTTCTTGGAGTGACAACGTTTACAATTAATGTCACACCTGGCCTTGTATCTGTAGTGGACTCGGCTACGCTTGATATGTGTGGAGCAGTACTAAACACACCAACATGTCGGGCTGCGGGGTACAACGCCTCATACAGCATCGAAAGTCAAGACTGGGTGTTTACCTGTCCCCAGTAAATGAAAGAGTCCCGCCGGCACTGCTGGTGGGACTCTTTCCTCCCAGGGTGGGAGGAAAAGGGGGCCAAAGCGGCCCCGCCAAATTTCCAAAACCCACTCTTACATAAGAAACAAAAACTCCTGCATGCCAATAATATAGAAAACTTATATAATAATCCTATGCTTCATCCGGATGTAACAGTTAGCAAAAGTGACGTCGAAGGAATTGGTCTTGTTGCAGCTCGAAGCATTCCTGTCGGAACAGTCATTTGGAAAATGGAACCGGACGCAATCCAGTTAACCAAAGATAAATTACCGACGATTCAACCGGAGTACCATAAATTTATTCACCATTACAAAGATCATTTTATTTTTGTACAGGACGATAGGATGTATATTAATCACTCATGCGACCCAAATACCTGGTGGGCGGATGATGAAACACTGGTTGCCAAGCGGGATATTAAGGAGAATGAGGAGGTTACATATGACTATGCCACGACAGAAATTACCGAGGACACTATGCACAAATTCGCCTGCAATTGTGGGGCAGCAGATTGTCGAGGTTCGGTAACTCCTGACGATTATAAGGATCCGGATTTTCAAAAACTACACGCGGGGCACTTACCGAGTTGGACACAAGGGGCTATTGTTAAAACTGCCTCTACATTTCCAAGAAATGCTGTTTGAGATATTCTGTCAAAGCGAGACTTTCCTGTTTTCTTTGGACAACATCTTCTATTTGAGGGACACAGATGGGTTTTCCAAAACTCAAGGATACACGATATCTTTGGGTACCGTCAAATAGCCGGGGAAGGTAACCTTTAGGCATTATATTTTCGAAGCCTCTTAGTCGTACGGGAATAATCGGATAACCGCCTCTTAGGGCAAGGTCAGCTGGTCCTCGTCTCAAATCCCTTTCCTCCAGTGGTTTACGAGTTCTTGTGCCTTCGGGAGAAAATACCAAAGTAAAGCCGTGATCAAGAACTTGTCGACATCGGATTACGCTCTCTTTTGCCTCAACCCTATCAAGTGGTATGGTTATAAGCATTAAAGAGCTAAAAACTGCGTTTACAGAATTTGAATACCAACGGTCTGCGGCAGCCGGAAATACTTCAAATTTACGAAGATCATATGGGGTGCTTTTCCTTATTGAAATCGGATCAAGATGGCTGGTATGTGGGAAAAAAGCTACTACAGACGGGTGGTTTCGAATGCCGGCCAAGTGCTCTTGCCCTGTGATTTCATATCTATATATCCCTAAGGGTATAGCAAGAAAATTTCGGGCAGATTCAATAATTGGACCATTTCCAGAACGTCCAACTTTGTATTCTGCAGTCATTTGCGCATATCACACCAAAACTTCTAAAATTTGAGTATTTCCTGTTTTAGCTTTGAAGTATCCGGTTTTGGTTCTATAACCATCATCCAACCTCCGCGCCTTTTGGTTGCATAATCAAGGTGATCTTTATCGATTTTTTCCAATGCAAAAAGTGAGTCGTTTATTAGGTAATTATCGCCGTCTTTGCCCTTTATAATTATTGTGTGGCGGTAGTCTTCTTTTGGATTTTTATAAATGTCTTGGCCCCACAAACTAATAATTACAGGTGTATTCTTTTGGAGATAAGAATCGATGACTTTTAAATTTGGTAACTCAAATTTAAACAAACCACCAAGTTTTAGATACGAAATTTGTTTACTAATTTCTTTTTTAGTTCCAAACTCCTTTTTATCTTTTTTAAGTTCTTTTAAAGCAGAAATGAGGCTTTTAGTACTTTTATTGTTTGAGTCAACAGTATTATTGTTCCAAAAATGCCAGTCATAGTGATGAATTGTTGCTTGATATCCTTTTTTAATTGCGATTTTTCCAAGGTCTGTAAAATATGCTCCCCAAAGACCGGAATGTTTTTTGTAGACATGAAGTTTTTTCCAGACTTCATCTTTTGTAATTTTATCACCGAAATACTTAAAAACCATCAACACGCAACAGCGGAGACAATCGTCACTTTTTGAATCCTGACGAATAAGGGGAATATCTATCATTTGCCCACAGTATATCAGATTTTGATTTCAATATTGAATTGGTTAATTTTGGATATTTGAAATTTAGTTAGAAATTTACAGAATCCCATTAAACTGATTATCTGGTTCTTTCGTTTGTGATAATATTTGGGCTATGTTTGGAAGTGAAAGACTGCAGATAATAGACTTACTTAAAGAAGGATTTGCTAGGCGAGGAACAAAAAAGTTTGTCACAGACGTTGACGATACGATTCTTGATATGTCATTAGTTTATCGAACAAAAATGAAGGAGTTTGCAGCGGTGATATCCGGTTTCGCAAACACAGATCAAGAGGAAGTATTTAGTTTATTAGTAGATGCGCTTAATGGATTGCGTCGTGATTACAATGTACACCCAACAATAATGCAAGAGGCGGCGAGGGTTGTGGCATTAAAATACGGTCTAAGGTATTACGCAGACGAAAGGGTAGTTGTGGCCACCGACAGATTAATGACAATTTACGAAGCTGCCCCGCCAGTTTTTGATGGAGTTCATGAGGCTCTTCAAGCAATTAAAGCTACAGGAATTGAAGTCTTTGCTGTAAGTAACGCTGATCCAAGTTGGACGAGAAATATTAAATTACCCCAAAATGGTCTATGTGATATTTTTGGTGACAATGTTTATTGCATCCCTCCGTATGAGTTTAAAGATGTGCAAGGTTGGCTGAGAGCATTTGATTGTTTAGGAATTTCTCCTAATGAAGCTCTCTGTGTGGAAGATAACTGGCGAAGCGGTATTGCACCTTTAAGACAAATCGGCGTGCCAGATAGAAATTTAATTAGAGTGAAGACGGATTATGATTATGCGAACCATGGAAAAATTGACGGAATTGAAGAAGTAGAAATGTTTAAAGACATTGTTGGGACAATAATAAAAGTCTAAAATAATATAGTTGAGTAAACCCCGCACCCAAAATCTCCGTGTTAATATAAATATTATTTCATATTAAATATTGACAAAAGTAATACATTTTGGTATTTTTTAATGCATATGGTTTATACAGTTTCTGTTACATCACAAGGACAGATAAGCATTCCAGTTAAGTTTCGCAAAGAGCTTGGGTTAACGAAAAACAGTAAAGCAAATGTGTCTTTGGAAGGGAAAAAAGTAATAGTTGAGACCGTGCCTGATTATACTCAACTTCGCGGAAGTTTGAGGACGAACAAAAAACCTCTTTCTAATAGAGAACTTCACGAATTTGTTGCTCGAACTGTTGCTAAAGAATTTGCTAAAAAAATGAAAAGAATGGGTCTGGAGAAGTGAAAACTTATATACTAGATACGAATTGTATTTTGAGATATCTCCTTGACGATATTAAGCTCCAAGCTGATAAAGTGGGAGAATTGTTTAATAAAGCAAAGAAAGAAAAGTTAGAAGTTGTCTTGCCACAAGTAGTAGTGTTTGAAGTTCAGTTTGTTTTGTCGAGCTACTATTTGCAGAAAAGAATGAACATTGCAGATAGAATTGAGATTTTGATTTCTTTGGATTTTCTGAAAGCTGAATCACAAGATATTTTTGCTAAGGCTTTAAAGTTCTATAGAGAAAATAATATCTCATTTGTTGATAGTTTTCTATTAAGTAAATGTATTATAGATAAAATTGACTTATTTACTTTTGATAAAAAGCTGAAAAATCTATTCAAAAAATATAAGGGTCGAGACTAATATCGAGCCGAGCAATATAAATATTACACCCCAGATAACAGCGCTTTGATCAGTGTGAGTTTCTGGGCCGAAACTTTTGTATCTCAAGGTAATACTTTTGTTTCTAATTGCGCGAAGTCCTTCAAATATAAATGCCAGTCCAAAGGCAAATAGGCTAATTTTTCCAATCTGGTCACGAGTCAGAGCTGGCATTATAAAGTACTCTTGTCCCTCTTTTGTTTAAAGTGTTCGATCAAAAATCCAACCAATGCCCAAAAAATAATCAGCAAACTTGAAAGAACCTGCCACAGTTGAGGAGAGATGTTTTTGCCAATAATATCATATGCCAAACTAAACGTTAATAAAATGCCGATGGCCGTAGTTAAGGCAATTGCAGCGAAATAGTCGAACAGTCTTTTCATTATTTTATAGCCAGTGAATCCAATATTTTTTTACTAATTTCCTCAAACCCTTGATTTTTTGGGTCTTCAACAAGCATCGTGATTTGTAAATATTTATTATCACTTGTAGGTATAAAAATTAAATCAAAATTTCCAAGGGAACTCACAGAGTAAGTTAATCCCTTTTTAACTGCGATATCTGATTCTTTTATTTCCCCAACTTCGGTGTAAATTTCATCCTCTTTTTTGAGTTTCCATTCTTTTTCGATAAATTCTTTGAAATCTCCTTCGAAACTTTGGTTGGAGAAATTGATACTTATTCCGTCGTACATTTCAGTGCCTTTTGATTGAGTGGGTCCAAGCAATACAAAAGTTACTGTACCATCTTCGTGTTCCCTAATTTCCATTAAAGACGGATATGCAAGCGCAAAACCTAAATTTTGCGATGTATATGTTTTCCAGCCTTCAGGAGTATTTTTTACCGAAATTTTAGGGGTCGATGTTGGAATAGACAGTGTATTGGGAGTTTTGGGGTTCGTCGACGCGTATACCGCGATGGTAATTAATATTATTACAATTCCCAGTAATCCATAAAAAGATTTGTTTTTTAGCACAAGATTAATTATATAATACTTTCAAGTATGGATTTTAATAAACTGCTCAAGCAAAAATTAATTGAGAAGAGAGAAAAACTAATCAAAGGTTTAACTGCAGCAAAAGAAGCTAGGGACAAAGCACCGACTGCTATGGAATCGCATAGTGACACCACAAGGAGTCAAAATGAAAGGCTTGCGGTTGCTTTGGAGTCAGAATTAATCAAACTTGATATAATAATAAGCGATTTTTCCTCCAGTGAGTGGAAATGTGTTGAATTATCAATCGGCGATAAAGCATTGAAGGTTTGTTTGGTTCCCGAGGGGTTCGGAGGAGAGGACATAGGAGATGTAAAATTAATTTCTTCAAATTCACCACTTGGATCCGTAATTTCGGGAAAAAAGAAAGGCGAGGAATTTACCTTCAACGGCCAAAAAGGGAAAATTATCTAGGGTGACCAGAAAATGTGCGGGGTTTCCCGACCGCACAGTCGCCAATTGATGCCCTTTCTACGTTTTATGGCTCTGCATTGAACAGCTTGCTTTTTAACGAAAAAATTCTAATTGAGAAGAGAGTTTATTTATTAAAATCGATTACAGCAAGAGTAGTTAATAACTTACATTTGAGTGTGTTAATTCTACTAATGCCACAGTCTACTACCCGACATTGTTCTTCATTAAAATTACTTTTGTCTTCTAAGGTGTAATACCCACAACTATCGCAACATCCAAGATACATATAATGACCATTGGTGACATTCATCCATACCAAAAAACCAACAATAAGGAATAGTATAATAATAGACAGAACTGTTGCTGGCACGGAGATTTCTTTACGAAGTAAATTATATATTTGCACTATGAATATTTTAACATGAATGGTTAATTTAGATTTCGCTGCAGAGGCTAGTAGATTTAGTTAGGAACTGGTTTAGCAGAAACTATATCGATTACATTGCTGCAAGTGGAAGCCCCCCTGCCCACTGGAGTTATTCTGACAACACCTAATTCAACTTGATTGTTGATGGTAGAAGATATAATTAGATTTTGTGTACTTTTATCGAGACTTTCTGTATAGATGTTTACAACCAGTTTTTCATCAATATACTTATTTAAGTTATTTCCGTTTTCTATCCAATCATTAAAATGCGCAATCAGTGTCTCATTACCTCCTGTTACAACTAAACCAGTACAAGTCGTAAGTGTGCCCCAATCATCCGCTTCATATTCAAAAAAGTAACCTTGTATTTTTGCAAACCCCTCAGGAGTATCCTCTTTAACAAAGAGACATCCATCAGTAGAACAAGAATCTACTTGTTTATGTGTTAAATTTCTATCTTGAGAATCGGTATTGTTTAGTTTATTGGGGGTAGGGGTCAATGAACTAACATCACCGACTTTGTTATCACTAGCCCCAGTTGTAGGAGATTTCATCAATTCGTTTACTTGTTTATTAAGAATGTTATTGCGGTATAGAAGATATATAGAAAAAATCAATGTTATTATTGCGGTAACTGTAAGCACAAGAATGACAATTTTCTGTTTTTTTAATATTTTTTTATTGGTGTCTTTTGATACTAATGTGTTGTCAGTTGGGATTTGTTGTGTTGAAGTGTTATCCATAGTTTAACTATAACATAATGAGGTTATAGTGCACACCAGATGGACGACGTTCAAACCTTATATAGCCCAAAATACCTGGTTTTTCCTGAAGAAGTAAAACAAATTTTTGCTGAATTTTTTGGTTAATCTAGGGAAAGAGAGGTTCTAATCCTAGGTGCTTTTCAATCCGGTCTATTCTTTTAAGAAGTTTTATATAATCTCTATCTAAAAAATTAATTGCATACTCAAGTTTCTTGTCTAGTTTATCAAACCCTTTTCTCATTTCGGATTTTAATTCATTCCTCAAAACCTCATTTTCAGTCTTGAAAGCCTTGGTTATTTGTTGAAGGTCGGATTTTGAAAGCATAACTGAAATATATAATATGCTAAAAAGATTTTCAATAAATCAAACAGCATCAGCAGCTCCTGATGGACGACGTTCGAACCTATTACATTCGAAATTTTACTTTTAAGCCTTTAATCTCGCCGTTAACATAAGTAAAAACGAAAAAATGTAGGTGGGGTGTTGTCATCCAGCCTGATAATCCAGTTCGAGCTAAAGTTTGTCCTTGAATAACTTCATCTCCAGGCTTTACGAGAGCACTACCCTTGGCTAAATGTGCTACTTGGGAAAATTCACTTTCATCGTGTTTGACAACTATCTCGTTCAAGAAATTGGCAAATTTTTCTGTTTGTCCGTGTTGGTCGTACTTGTCCGCGACTGCAACTACAGTACCCTTTAGGGGGACTCTGATAGTAGTTCCAACTTCGACTTGAAAATCAATCGCACCTCGGAGATTTCCAGTGTGAGCAGGACTATCGATGACTATGTGTCCCACATTGGTATTTTCAGGAAAAGGTAAGCTGTAAAAATTACTACTTTCTGCTAAATCTTTTTGCTTTTTTAACAGGACTGCAATACTTTTTAGGATTTCTGTAGCCATAATCACTGTATTGTATCATTTGAAGGAATGAGAGGTGGTGAGGGTAATTTGGACTAAATTTCACGCAAATTTGATTAAAGGTTGCAGTTTGACGAGGAGGACAAAAAAGTAAACTTTAGATCAGTCAAGATACTCTTCTTGACAATAATATAGCCAATATATATACTTTAGATATATGAATACAGCGGTAATTATTACAAAAACAGAGCCAGAAGTGAAAAAAATGGCTCAGCAAGTAGCCAAAGAAATCGGTGTTAGCCTTAGTTCTCTTTTGAACGCATATCTTAAACAACTTGTGAGAACTAGGAAAGTGGAATTTGATCTAGGGGAAGTTCCGAGCGAGTATCTTAAATCTGTAATCAAGAGGGCAGAAGAGAATTATAAAAAGGGCAAAACTTCACCAGCTTTTAAAACCGGGGAAGAAGCTGTTAAGTGGCTTGAAAAACATAGGGTATGAAAATACGGTTTGATCCCAATTTCATAGACACGTTAAAAAAAGTAAACGTAAGAACTAGAAAGAGCTTCAAGCAGAGAATTATAATCTTCAGTAAAAATCCATATGAGTTCCAACTGAATAATCATCCACTAAGAGCAGAATGGCAGGGCTTTAGAAGTATCGATGTCACAAATGATTACAGGGCTATATACACAGAAAAGGAAGAAGGAGGAGTAATAATTGCTTACTTTGTCGCATTGGGTACTCATAAGGAACTTTATTCCAACAAATGAGTTCCGAAAGTGTCTTGCAGCACCTTATGGTACGTTCAGATAAACTTAATGTAGCAGCACCTGATGGACGACGTTCGAACCTATATTACTCAAAATGCCCGGTATGGTCCAGCTTTTGCTACTACTTCCTAAGATTTTGAACGATAAAATACAATTAAATTATTGCCTTGTTTGTGCAATTGATATTCACCCAATGCTTCGTCAAATACTTTAATCCAGTCTTTTTCAGAGAGTGGGTAGCCTGCATCAAACAGGGCGTGGTATAGGTCTTTCATCGGTTCAATTAAAAAAATATACTTGAAGTTTCTTTTGACCTGCTGCAACATATTCACTTTATCTTTAATGTGATGTAAAGCGAATGAAAAAGTAGCGAGTTCACCTTTTGGTATAGAGTCGTTCAGGTCGAGTTTTTTAACTTTTAGTCCTTTATTTCTTGCTCTCTGTATCAAATATGGATTTCTTTCAAATCCGACAATATCTTTAACTTGAAATAGTTTCTTTATTCGAAGGGTGTTACTACAATCACCGCAACCTAAATCAGAAACCTTTCTTCCCAAGAAATCTTTCGGGATTAACTTTTGGATTGGGTTGAAGATTCTATCGTGAGTTTTAGCATAGGCACAACCACCGAACTTATACCCGATATTGTCTGCTATCCACTCTCTTATGTTCATATTTGAATTGTATCAAAATAGGAGTGTTTTCGTTGAGGTGGACGAAGTTAGAAAGTGGGGGTGGTGGGGGTAATTTGGACTAAATTAAATCACGTCGTTCGCGAACGAAGTGGCAGGGGCGGAGGGAATCGAACCCCCGTCACGGGTTTTGGAGACCCGGGTCCTACCACTGAACGACGCCCCTAACGTTTTATATTTTAACTCTTTTTAAAACTGTTTTCTAATTGTTGATTGTGATACCCTGATTTTATGTACCAATTAGTATTAATTCTTCACATCTTTGGAGCTTTAATATCTTTTACAATTCTTGCTTTGGCCGTACGAACAGTTCTTAAGGGGGCAAAGGAGAGATATAAAGGATATTTTCATCTGATTATGAAAATAGCAGTTTTTCAAATTACAACTGGAGTGTTATTGTTTGTTTTGCAAATTTCTTCAAGTTCACTGCTGCGTTTTTGTTTAGGACTTGGCCTTTACTTGGCACTTTTTGGCTTTGTCGAAGCAGTCCTTTATTTCAAAATTTACCCAAAAAAGCGTCAATTTCTTGCCAAATTTGTTTTACTCCGTCACTTGTTAATTCCTTTTTCTTATGGGAAACGTACGAAAGCATAGATAAAAGTATTCCACTTTTCTTGAGATTAATGATGTATCGTGCCGCGTCTGCCGGGTCATTTGGCAGTCTAATACCTCTCCAATGACTAGCGCGGTAAGTCCAATACGACAGCTCGTTGTTAGTTAGTATATGGTTAGTTAGCAATATAGAAAAAAGTTTTTCTTGATGTTTTTGGTCGGGGACAAGGTCATGTCTTAATAAAAAATTTAAATTGTCTTTCTCTTGGCGCCCAACGGGGTTTGTGAGAAGCAGAATAACACCACCCCGCTCTGTTGGTTTAAGAATTGATTTAAAGGCCTGTTCGGACGGCTTGGTAATTTCCACACCCGGGCGAAATGGTTGATAAAAAAGCGATTCATAATAGTTGACGGTTTGCTTTGCATTTGCGCCAATTGCAAGCTGGACATTCGGGTTGTTTCTGAGTTTTCCAAAAAACATTTTAGTGTAAATAGAATCTTGCCCAACTACAGTGAATTTATAATTCTCGTTTCGAAGTGCTTCGATTAATTTAGACAAAAAATTTAACTGAACTGCCGCGCCGCTTATTGGGATCTCGATGTGAAGTGGTTCACTACTACTTGGTTCAAATTGCTTCGAAAGCCGGTCAAACTCGTTTTTGTCCAGTTTTTGGGTAAGTCTTGGGGAAACCGGAAACGAAATGGTGACAACTTTTGTCTGAGACTCGCTATTGAGCATGGAATGAATTGTCAGTGAAGTCTTTTCGCTGGGGGAGAAAATGATGTCAGCATTGTTTATTACCCAGACTCTCTGTGGGGAGTCATCAGTCATTACTACAAATAAAAATATTTGTAAGTTTAACTGTTTTTCGAGTTTGTGTTTAACGTATTCGATTTCGTGAGCAAAGGCAAAATGAGTAGAAACGATTAACCACTTTTTAGTATCTGGATATTTTTTTCTTAACCCTTTTAATTTATTGACTATTTCTCTGCTATGTATGTGGTGATAAGTTTTAAATATTCCAGCTACGATTTTTTCAACTAAAGGATTAGTCTGATAAAACTCCGTGATTTTTTGTAAGACGGGTAGTATGCTTCCAAGCCTGTGAATTTTTGCTGCATTGATATTTTTAATACCCAACTCTTCCACATTTATGTTGTCTGGTAAGCCGTCTCGGAGGGCGTCCATTACACGGATGTGCCCGAGGCCAGTCGGAGCGGTTGTAAAGACAGTTAGGTTATCTTTGGACAATAGGTTATTCACTAACTCAATTATTCAATAATCCTTTAATTCAGACAAATACCAAAAGCTACCGACATTACTAAATTATTGGTTTTATTAGATTATTTTAATTTAGTGGTTTCTTTATGTAGTTGATATTTTTTGCAATGTTTACAGTACTTCCTCAAAGATAATTTTCCTTCAATAACATCTTGGAACACTTTTGTCTTTTTGGAAATAATATTCGTTCATAAACTTTTAGTTGCAAGTCGTACCTTAATTTCACTGGTTTTCTTCTGTAAATCTTAAAAATCCTCTCAATAAAAAGTTGACTACAAGATGAGTTTCGTTATGGGGCCTTTCCCCCAAAATTTCCTCTGCTCTACCAAATATTCCCGGATCGTCGTCTGTTCCATACAATTGGCTTTTGACAGTATTACGAGACTTACCCAAAACTTCAGCAACCTTAACCAGTGTATTACCTTTAACCCTTAGATCCAATACCTGCATTTGGGCGGGTGTAAGATAATTTGCCAAACTTTCATCTAATTCAAGCTCAATTCTTGCCATAAGTGATTTTTAGTGTTTATTTTAGCTTGGTCGTTTCTTTGTGAAGCTGGACTTTTCTGCAATGCTTGCAGTATTTTTTAGTTTCTAATTTCTTTTCCATATTAATTTTGTTGCGTTCGGTAATATAATTCTGGTTTTTACAGACAGAACAGACTAAAGCAACAATTTCCCTGGCACCCTTTTTAGCCATATGGGGACAATTTTAACATTTTGAGCTAACGTAAACAAGTCTTGACCTTATCAAATAATTGATTACCATAGGAAGGTAAGATGCAGGGAAATTCATTTAAACAGAAACTGATCTCTTTGTATGGAAAAGAAAGAGGCGAACTAACTGCTGATAAACTTCAAAAAATTATCGACAAAGCAAAACCTAAAATTATTTGTAAAAATAGATCGCTTTGGGATGAGAAGGATATAACACTTATTACCTATGCGGATTCATTTCAAGAAAGTGGTACTCCCACTTTGAAAACACTCAATAAGTTTCTACGAGAATATATCGAAGGCATGTTTAGCATCGTCCATATTTTGCCATTTTATCCTTCGACGTCGGATCGTGGGTTTTGTCCTTCAGATTTCTTTCAAGTCAATAAAGAGTTTGGTTGGTGGAGTGATGTAAAAGCAATCGGTCGAAAGTATAGGCTAATGACAGACCTTATTCTTAACCATGTTTCACTCGAGCATTACTGGTTCAAAAAATTCCTGGAGTCAGATCCGCGTTACGAAAACTTTTTTATCGCTTTTAGAGAAGACAATCTTCCGTCAGATGAGCAAATTAAAATGGTCAGACGTGGCAGGACGACTCCACTTTTAAATCCCTTTAATACTAAAAAGGGTGTTCGCTATCTCTGGTCTACATATAGCACTGGAGGAATTATTGACCGCGCCGACCTTAACTATCACAACTCTGAAATCCTCTTGGAGATGATAAGAGTGTATCTATTTTATTTAGAAAAAGGAATGAGAATATTGAGATTTGATGGAGTGGGAGGACTATGGAAAGAACTTGGCACGACTTGTAAGCATCTTTCTCAGAATCATACGATAGTTTCTTTGTTCCGGGGAATTATGGATAAAGTAAGTTGTGGTAGCCTTATATTTACTGAAACGACAACAGCTTCCTTTGAGGAAAACATTTCTTATTTAAACAATAAGGAGGCGCATGTTGTTTATAATTTTGCGCTGGCCCCACATGTTCTTTTGGCATTCTATACGGAATCAGCAGAAAAACTAGGCGTGTTTACTGATAGACTCAAGACTGATTCTAGGAGTAATACGTTTTTTAATATTCTTGATGTACACGATGGTATTAATATGTATGCGGCCAGCAGGATACTTGGTAAGAATGATCTTCAAATTATTTTTGATGGAGTTAAAAATCGCGGCGGAGAATTTTCATATCGCAATCTTCCCGATGGCGGAAAAGAAATAAAAGAAATGCACATTACTTGGTGGTCGGCATTGAGTAAAGATGGAGAAGAGCCGTTTGAGTTGCAACTGCGAAAGTTTATCACATCTCGGGCTATTGCCATGTCTTTTGCTGGGATACCTGCTGTCTACTATTTGTCGTTGTTTGGGGCAAAGAATGACACAAAAGCGTACGAGGCGACGCAACACGGGAGAGACATAAATCGTACAAATCTTTTTTATAAAGAAATATCTGAAAAGTTGTCTGACAAAAACAGCAGAGAATTCAACATTTTTAATGCATTGATGAATCTTGTAGAAAAAAGAAAAAGTTTGAAAGCCTTTCATCCAAATGCAAAACAAGAGGTTTTATATCTTGATCCACGTGTGTTTGCAATAGTAAGAGGAGAAGGGAAAAGTAAGGTGTTGGCACTTCATAATGTGTCAAAGCAGAAAGTATCTTTACATTATCAAAACAAGAATTATACTTTAGATCCTTATTCTTATTATTGGAACATTCTTTAATTTATGAAGATTTGCATAGCGCATTTTAGGGTAGGATTAACTGATGGAGTTTCACTTCAAATCGACGAAAGAGCCACGATTCTTAAGCAACTTGGACACGAGGTTTCTCTTATTGCGGATAATAATTCTCCTGGGGCTGATTTGGCAATACCTTTTTTTGACTATAAAAATAATTTGAGGATAAAGGAAATTCAGAAGGCAGCCTTTGGCACAAACCAACGTGAGTCTTCTGACCTTAAAAAAAAGGTTACAGTAATTGTAAGAGACATAGAAGCAGAGATAGAAGAATTCTGGAGGTATCGACAATTCACATTACTATTTGTTCATAATATTTTTTCTCTGCCAGTATGTCTTCCAGCTACGATCGCTGTTTATAATTTTTTACTTAAACATCCAGAGATTAAAACTGTTGGTATACATCATGATTTTTATTGGGACCCGCCTAGAATAAATAAATATCTGACTAAAAATGAATATATTAAGAAGGTTCTTAAAAAATATTTTCCTCCGAAGTTAGATAACATCAATCACACAGTATTGAGTACTTGGGAACAAAAGAAGCTGAAAAACCTGCAAGATATCGAAGCGGAAGTTATTACTGATACTTTTGATTTCAGCCGCAATCCATGGAAGCCTGATGAGAGCAATAAAGATTTTCTGAAAGACGCAAATATCACTGACGGACAATTGGTTTTCCTTATTGCATCGCGTGTTAGGCCAAGAAAAGGAATAGAGATAGGGATAGATTTTACGGCTTGGGTAAATCGTCTTTTGAAGCCTAAAGGAAATAGGCGGGCTGTTTTAGTTCTTCCCAATGACTATTTTGAAGATGAAAAAGGGTACATCAAATTATTGAAAGAGAAGGCCGAAGGGTTAAAAGTTGAAATTCGTTGGCTGCAGGATCTGGTTGGTTCCGAAGAACAAAAGGAGAAAGGGATGAAAAAATACTCGCTTTGGGATTGTTATGCTTATGCCGATACAATTTTATATCCTAGTTTATGGGAAGGATTTGGGAATCAATTTTTAGAGGCTGTATTTGCCAAAAAGCCGATAATAACTCTTGAATACCCGGTATTTAAAACTGACGTAAAACCAAAAGGTTTTGAAGTAATTAATATATCGGATAAAGTTGCCCTTGATAGTAATGGTTTGGCAAAGGTTAGCCAAGAAAGTTTAAAAAAAGCTACCGTTATGTTGTTGAAGCTATTAGATAACAAGAGAGAATACAAAAGATTTGTAAATAAAAATTTTCGGATAGGTAAAAGCAAGTTTCACACTAAAGTTCAACTTAAAAAATATTTAATAGTTGAGTCGGAGAGGTTTATTAAAAGTAATGGTATCTTAAGGATTATTTCTCCACTTCTTTTATCTGGAAAACTTATTGCCAGTGGAATTATGATTCAGAGTGCTTATGGTCTTGCAGAATCTATTATCGCTGAAGTTCCGGCTGAGGGTCTAACAAACTATGAACTTTTCACCCTCACTGTCAAGCATTTGCCAGATGAAAATAAAATTCGTTACGTAACTCTAGAGCTTGTAAAAGAATTTCTTACTTCTCCTAAGAGTAAGAACCCTCTTTTTATTTTTTTGGGAGGTTTGTCTGGAAAATCGACTTTGGCAAATCTCGTCGTTCAACAGCTTGGTATTGAGCAACCGATTGCTTTTGATAATGAAAAATATCATATTGCTAAGCCAGGAGAGTCGAAACCCTTTTTATGGAAAGCAACTTATGAATCGGCCCATGGGTATGTAAAAACTGTTGAAGCAATGTATCCGCACCTTTTGTGGATGATGGGAAGAAATTTATTTGACTATAAGCGATATAAAAAATGGTGTTATTTTTGGGAGGGGATTTATTTATCTTCTCAAATTTTGCGAAGAATTCACGAGAATTATCCAAACATCTACTACTTAAGCGTTTTCAATCTTCCAAAGTTTTCCGATATAAAGAGACAATATCTACTCCGGTGGCAGAATGAACTTGGCCTAGAGCAGTTGAAGAAAAGAAAAAATATCATTGACCAATATTTGAAAAATGTCAAAGCCATAAGAAGCAATATCACAAAAGGTATGGAGCCTATAGCGTCTTTTGTAATTGAAAGCTCTGTTCTTGAAGAGAGGCTTACAATATTCTATGCGATTTTGTACCAAAGACTTAAGGATATTGCTGACAAAGAGATTTCTGGGTGGGTTGAAAAGGTGACTAAAAGACCCGAATTAATAAAAAGCTACAAAAAGTTCCTGACAGAATAAGATCCTGGGTCGGGGATCGAACCCATTTTACTAAAAACTACTAAGCTCTCTGACGGCACCTGAAAGCCGATAGACCAAAGCCTCTGGAGTGAGGCCACTCCACAGGTTATTGGTCTATCGTAGGTTTGTAGGTTTGCGTTTCGGGTGATGGGGGCGCGGAGAAGCTCCGCAATTTGAGCATTCGCTCCCCAATGCACAAACGCAAACGCAAATACAAATAAAAGACCGCAGGCGACCGGCGCGCGGGTGGGCAAGGAGAATATTCCCCTTGGCTGATGCCCATTGGGACCCCGCGCGCCGGCCATGTGTGGCGACTGCTTTACTTCATGATCTCATCGCAGTCGCCCTGCTGATGCCAGGCGTATTCTGGGGACCAGGAAGTTCCGTTTTTGCGGTTCAACTCGTCCGCGAGCGCCTGGAAATTCTCCATCGTCTTCACGTCCAGGACCGGGTCAACTGTGGAAACCACGGTCCCTCCCTGGGTGCAAACCCAGGTGGGAGTATCGGACTCAGCTTGCCCGGGCGACCCGGATCCACCAGACGTCTGGGTTTGTTGCGGCGGAGGAGAATCGCACTGATACATCGTACCGTCTTTTGTGACGCAGATCCGGACGATCGGCGCCACGACAAAAAAGAAAAGGACCGCAGCTGCGACCAAAACCAACACCGCAATCAACGCGATTTTCATCTTTTCCTCCCTCCCGATGTTTCGGGAAGTTTGGGGCCTTATAGCCTCGATTGGCCATAAAGCCACGGCGGTCTCCCGACTGCTCGGGATAGATTGCCTTTTTGTCAGGCGGCAACCACTGCCTCTTGGGTCTTCCAACTTTTCGGCGGATTCCCAAGTTGAGTGGTTTGATTTCTCTCACCACGGCTGATCCGGTCTTTTTTCGTAGTCGTCGGTAGTATTGGAAACTCCGACAACCGTTTCCTTGATCCGTTTCCTGGATCCATCCTGGTATTATTTTGTTCTGCAGCGTTCCCATCACCGCATTTGGTGATCCGAACGTGGATGCAGACTGCCCCCAGCGGAAATCTCCCGGGCCATTTTAAAAAACATTTCAAGTGCCGTCAGAAAACTTAAATTTATATGTCAAGGTGCAGCATTGACCTATAATATTATACCTTACGAAGTCCAGTATGGCTGTTATGTGAGCTTTACTATCTTTTCAAGCGATAGGGAAAGACTATTGAAGAGACTCTCAAAAACCTAAAGCAAGCAATGGAAGGTTGACTTGAAGCACGTCGTTATCTGGGATGGGAGCAACTTTACAACAAAGTTCGGACTTATTTTATCAAAAATTCCTGAAAATTGACATACCATAAATTACCGTCGTCGGCGGCTGCGGCGAGGAAAAGGCCCCACAAAATTGCTTCGCAATTAGCGGGGTAAAGGTTTAAGGGGAAAAGGAATCGCCGCAGCCGCCTCCGCAGAAGTTTACACTGAGCGAAGTCGAAGTGCTCGCCCCGCCATCCGGCGGGGCTCGCTTCCCAAAATTTTTCGCGCCGTTTGAAAATTAGAAAGGGAAAATGAGAAAAGTCGTTGTCCCACCCGCCAGTGAGGAACGTCAAACGTTCCAGCCACGTTTTACGTGGCGCCGACACACCCCCTAATAGTGATTTCGTCTCCTCAGTGAAATCCCAAATCAGTTAGGGTAGACCACTGAATCAAGAAGATATATCTTTCCTCGTTTTTGTAGTCCGTTTTTGGTTAGCTTATTTAGTTCTGATAGTATGCTCTTTTGTGGAGCGTTAACCATCCGAAAATCAAACCTAATTTCTTTTAAGAATGATTCCACTCTAATATCTGCATAAACTCTAATCCTTTTATAGATCGTTCGTGCCAATCTCTGATTTCCTGATCGTCAGGATTTTCTTGAAGAAGTTCTGCTGAACGCAGAGCAAACATAGCGTAATTGGCGCGAATAAGTAGGGGCAAAACACTTTTTTCGTGGTCTGTTAATCCGTTATTCTCCTCATATGTCTTAATGCTAGCCTGGAAAAGTTCTCTAGTTTTCTCAGTGTCCCCAAAATTAGCACATGTTTGTGCCAAAAAAATTGCCAGATCCACTACCCTTGGCTGATAATCCATACATCCCAAATCTAGTATCCGATACTCGCCAGTTGCCCCCTTTAAGATATTCCCCGGGTGTAAGTCTCCGTGAGCAAATGCTTTCGGAAACACCCCCTGTCTTTTCCCCAATGTCCTGCCGGTGAAAGAGTGGTATAAGTATTCCGGCATATCAAATTGATATTTCAGAACCCTAAACTCATTAACCACAGGAGTTATGGTCTTCAAAGTCTGGCGTAAATTCTCATTTGACGAATCATTTTCGTATGCTTCAGTCAAACGTAAAAGCGACCAACTGTCCTCTGCCGGCACGATTCCGTAACCTTCTGTCTGGTGAAATTTTGCCATAAATCTGGTAATCTCTTGCACGTCAACCACATCTGGATTTTCAAGGTAGCGTCCTACAAACACTGGCGAGATAGAGACAGCAATAAGTAGGGGCGAACTAGCAGCCGTTTCTGTCCGTAGTGTAATAAACCTATCGTAATCATTAATTTTTGAATTCCAGTTCTTAGTTGGTGCTGTTTTAACAATAGGAACGCCTGCGTCTTCCAGCTTTCTTTCCACAACATGGGTAGACTGTATTATATATTCTGCACGTTTAATTTCTGATTGATCATAAACTCTCATTTTTAACAAATAAGGTTTTTCTCCTATCCAGAAGGTATATTTTTCCGCTTCTAAACCGAGAGGGAGATGATGCAAGTACGTTGGTTTTAGCCCACTAAAATCGTAATTATCAGCTACCTTTTCAACAATCTGCCCAAGGGTTATGGACCCGGCAATTGAAGTCTCCAATAATGACTGTTGTTCAAACTCTAACTTATCTTCTAACATCGGTCGTTTGTTTAATCGTGGAGCCTGGGTCGGGGATAGGAAATCAGTAGATTTCATATCGCTTAGCTTGCTTTGTTGCTTATCCGACGGTTACGGATTTGCAAGTCGCAAGATGCGCGATCGAACTCGAGACCTCATTCTTTAGACGCAAGTCGCGGTAAGGCAAGAATGCGCTCTTCTGCCGGAGGCAGATAGATATTTGAAGTGAGTTATGAGCCTAGGGAGGGAATTGAACCCTCGCTCTAACCCTTACCAAGGGTTTGTTTTACCACTAAACTACCTAGGCTTGAAGCCAATTATACCACTTAAAAATACTGGACAGGTAGTTTATTTTAATGTTATGGTTAAATAATAGATAGGTAAAAGCCCGCTTTATTTTCGCACTCGGCTTTCAGGTACTATTCGTACACGCCTCGTGCCAAAATTGGTCAGCGGGTAAAGGGGGTGATAAAAATGGTTCCATATGGTGATGTTTTTGTAGGATCTTTCCAACAACTTTGGTATCAGTTGATGCTGTTTCTTCCCAAAGTTTTAGTAGCTCTACTTATCTGGTTTGTTGGTAAGTATTTAATCGATACGGCAGTAGGACTTTTGAAAAAGATAGAATTCAAAGGGATTAAACTTGCCGACAAAGCGCTTAATACTGTTACTCAGGTTGTGTTGGTTTTAGGAAAGTTTTTGCTCGTATTGATAGTTCTTGATTATTTAGGAATAGCGCAGTCTTTAGTTAATGCGTTACTCAACGGCCTAAGTTTTGCGGTGGCTATTGCCTTGGGGCTTTCATTTGGTAAGGCTCTGGAAGACGATGCCAAGCATGTGGTTAGCGAGGTAAAGAAACACTTTAATAAATAGAAGTATAGTCTTTGTGGGATTATAATCTATCTAAGTTTAGATTATGGGTGAAACTGGTTATTCAGAGCAAGAAGTTGAAAGTGTAGTTTCTACAGCAGCGTCTTCTTTGAAAGAGGAAGATTTAGGGTTAAAATCTAAACTCACTTCTAGGGCCTTTTATAAAGCGATAGATAGGGCTACGAGAGTTATTTCACCATTGACCGGTAATGTACCTCTTGAAGAACATCGGGTTGATAAGGCTTTGGGAGAATCCTTAAGAAGATTACGTAGATACAGGGACATTTTGTACGGAGAGGGTGAAGTTTCAAGAATTGCTGGGTCTGAAAACTTAGCTCTTTGGTATTATTTACAGGAATTGGGGCGAAGGAGTGGATTTAATTGGTCGAAGGTCGATATCTCAAAAGCATGTGCCGATGCAAGAAAGTTTTTAGACAGTGTTAGTTCTAGAGATAAAGAGCTTAAAGCTTTATCCGATCCGTATACTCCGACTATAGGTATAGAAGTAGAGTATCAGCCAAGCATTTTGTCGCGGAGAACATCAGACAGCTTGAGATCACGACTAAAGTTGCGTCCAGAGAAAACAGCAAGTTTAGGGGAGGAATTTATCTCCCTTCGGTCTTTCCATGCAAAAAATGAGATAGATCAGTTAAGAGAATTGGCTTTATATCCTACAGCTAGCCCTTCGACTCAGCTTCGAGAAACGCTTTATTTACTTAAGGAACACAGGATAAAATGGCCGGTTAATATTCACGCAACCTTAAGCGAATTAAATCTTAGTTGGGAGAATTCCGAACCAATGGTAATAACTAGTTTAATGATTGCTTGTGGTTTTTCAGATCCCTTCCTGACATCTGGCCAGGTTGGATATTACAAAGAACACGAAGGTGAATTAAATATTAGCGAGGTTATCAAAAAGTCGCCTGACGGTAATGTTTACCCACTTCACAGATTGAGAGATCGCCTGGAGTCAAAATATAAAGATCCAACTGTTTCTCGGGGGGTTGAGTTTAGAGGCTGTGCCCGCTTCAGCAATTTTAGTGATTTGGTAAGGTATTTGACCAGCCTGCAAGAGGCTGGCAAGCTCGCAATTGCACACCAGAAAGTGAAAGATCCCGGTATTGTTTCTGATCACAAGTTAAGAGGTTTGTCAGAAGGTTATGATTTGGTTTTTGACGACTGGGAAGAAACTCTTGCCGACTTGGGAATTAACTTGGGAATTGAGGATTCAATCTACAGGCTGTCAGATCCAGACTCTAAGGTGAGTGAAATAGTAATTCCGTATTACCGTGCAATTGCCAGAATATCGTTTCTTTCACAATCGGATCCAAAATTCCGTAGGAATGCGAGGGAACAACTTACGAGAGTGCGGCAGGTAGCGAAGGGTTAAGTCTAAGTTGGGAAAGCTTCATTTATGTAATATAATATCACTTGTAACGTGCCTTTCTAGCTCAACGGCAGAGCAGCGGTTTTGTAAACCGTCGATCAGAGTTCGACTCTCTGGGAAGGCTCCCAAGTCGAGGTGGCGGAGCGGACAATCGCACCAGACTGTAAATCTGGCGGCCGAAAGACCTACGTAGGTTCGAATCCTACCCTCGACACAAGGGTTCTTCATTATCCGATCGATTAATAATTTCGGGTTTGGAGTTTTCGTAAAGGATGACCCTGGTGTCCGTGTCAGAATAAAATTTCCTGTAGTAACCAGGTGGGTGAGCTGCCTCAAACCCCTCAGGGCTTTCGGACCCGCCCTCCCGATGTTTTAAATTGGTCAGGAAAGATTAACCGACACTTTCCACAGGGTCGGTTCTATTTTAGCAAATAAAGTCAATATATTACTAGACTAAAGTTGGGCTCGAAGGAAGCAGAATCTTCAAAAAAAAATTCATAATTGGGGAAATAAAAGATGAAATTGGTGATACTCCGGCAAATGGAAAAATAAGAAGGAACAATATGAAAATTCCATATCTCTGAAGAAACATATCAAGTTCATGTGCATCCTTTGAAGGAAGTATCCCAACTAGAATCTTTCCTCCATCCAATGGGTGAATAGGTATTAAATTAAAAACTGCAAGCAGAATGTTTAGTACTATAAAGGTGGGTACGATAGCTTCTGTCATTATAATTGGGAGTAAGGTACCCGTAGAACGTAGTACTATTGAGAATACTCCAGCAGCCACCAGATTTGAGGCAGGTCCGGCCAAAGATATCAGTGCCGCATCACGCCTGGGGTTTTTGAGATTATAGGGATCAAATTGTACGGGTTTTCCCCATCCGAACCTGAAGAAGATAAGCATAATAGTACCTACTGGATCAAGGTGCGCAAGGGGGTTTAAAGTAATTCTTCCCTGTAACCTCGGGGTCGGGTCTCCTAATCTATCTGCTGTCCAAGCATGGGAAAATTCATGGATTGTTATCGCAAATAATAAAGCTAGTATCCATGTAAAAAACATTATCGGGGAAGTAAATATAAAATCCAGCATTGTTAATTTGGAACCCTACAATTATAATAGACCGGAGTTGAAAGGTAAATTGTGAATTATGAGTTACGTTTGTGAGAATTGCGGTAAGCACACTGTTTTTGGCAGAAGTCAGCAACACAGACGAGGTGTTGCTGGTCATCGCTGGGAAAAAAGAGCTCAGGAAACGAAAAGACTTTTTAAACCCAATTTGCAGCTTGCAAAGGTTAAAGTTCAAGGAAAACTGGTTAGAATGAAGCTTTGCACAAGATGTATTAAGCGGTTTAAAAAAGATAATAAGATTTACATATCTTCATCCGCCAGTGTTGCCCTGGGATAACCTCGTACGAATTCATCAAAACTTACTGGTTTTTTTCCTTCTAGTTGGACTTCATCTAAAATCAAATTGTTATCTTTCACATGAGCTTTTAGAATTTTTAACCTCTTTTGAGCTTGCCCTTCGGTTCTTAAAAGGCGAAGGAAAGTCCACGCACCGGGCCATGAGGACATTGCGCGGATAAAGCGTTCTATGTTGTAGGTAGTTGGTTTTAGGTTATATTTAGGTATGAATCTAATTTGCCATTTTTCTCTGACTTTTTCGCCTTTAACTGCAGCTCTTAAATATTTTGGCGGTATAAAGCCGTCTTCTCGCGTAATTGTATTGGTAAATATTGCCTTTTTATGGTCTTGCTCTTTCAATTTTATTTTTCCATTTAAATAACCTGGAATTAAATCAACTAGAAATTGAGCAGATTTTTCGAATAATCTTTGTCGGAGGGTTTCAGTTGTGTCACCAGACGAAATGTCTTCTTTAAACGAGGAAACTATTGGTCCATGGTCCATAAACTTATCCATTTTAATGACTGTTAATCCTGTGGGGTTTGTGCCTGTTACTATGGCTGCTTGGACTGGGGAAGCCCCGCGAAAAGTAGGCAGAAGCGAAGGGTGGAGGTTAAGAATTCCCTTCGGGAAATGTTTAATGATGTTTTCCGGTATAATTTTACCGTAAGCGGCAACAATTCCCAAGTCAGCTTTAGGTAATTTCGTGCTTATTAGCTCAGTAACTATAGTAAGTTTTCTTTCCCACGCCCAGATATCAACTGCTGAGTGTTGGAGTTTATTAATTCTTCCCGCCGGCTTTGGTGGTTGTGTGACGACTCCTACAACCCCACTTTCTTTTGAATTGGGTACTCTGTATTTTTTATGGAGAGCGCTAGCTATTGGAATGACATACTCAGGTGTGCCGAAAAAAATGATTTTCATAATTCTACTTCTTCGAAGTTATCGCCTTCAAATTTATAAAGAGGTGAGTTTTGCTTTAGCACATGGTCGACAAAAAGGATTCCATTGAGGTGATCAATTTCATGCTGGATAATTTGTGCATTAAAGCCAAAAAAATCTTCGACTTTGGTAACAAGTGATTGACCAGACGGAGTTTGATATCTAATTTTTATCTTTCTCGGTCGTCTTATTGGTGAGTAGTAGTTTGGAAGCGACAGACACCCTTCAAGTAGTTTAGCTTTCGATTTTTTGTTCCCCTTTTTGAGTTTTTCAGATTTCAGGATTTCTGGATTAATGATAACTCTTTGCAATTTTTCAAAATTTACAATAAAAATTTGCAAAGACTTTCCTATTTGTGGAGCAGCAAGACCAATTCCTTCTGGATCCCTTTGGAACTTTAATGTTTGCTGCATGTTGGAGATAAGCTTTTCTATTCTTTTGTCGAATTTGCTGACTCTTTTTGCTTTTTGACGCAGTATCGTATCTTTGATGTCAGCAATTTTCAAGATCATGGGAAAATTATACCATTTAGCCACGCAACTTACCCTTTGAAATAAATTTCCTTCAATATATACTCGGGGTTGATGATGAAAAGAAAATTTTGGGACGTAATATCTTCTTTTTCTTTAAACAGGATTTTCGGGAATCTTTCTCATGAAGTAGGAATTGATTTGGGTACAGCAAACACACTTGTTTATGTAAGAGGAAAAGGAATTGTGATTCGGGAACCTTCGGCTGTGGCAAGAAAGAAAAAAACAAAAGAAATTCTTGCTATTGGGAGTGCTGCGAAACGTATGGTCGGACGAACACCGAAAAATATCGAAACAATAAGGCCTCTTAAAGATGGAGTGATTGCAGACTTTGACGCAACAGTTTCGATGCTTGACTACTATATTAAAAAAGTTCACGAGTCAGGAACAGTCATTCCCAAAATTCCAAGACCGAGACTTATTATCGGAATTCCATCAGGGGTAACAGAAGTTGAGCGCCGTGCAGTGGCAGAAGCTGCTGTCAATGCCGGAGCAAGACGAGCTGATTTGGTAGAGGAACCAATGGCTGCGGCAATCGGTGCAGGACTTAAAGTTGAGGAACCAGATGGTATTTTTGTAGTAGATATAGGTGGCGGTACAAGCGAAATTGCGGTAATTTCTCTTGGTGGAATAGTACTGGGTAGGTCGGTCAGGATTGCTGGAGATGAGATGAATGAAGCGATAGTTAACTTCGTGAGACTAAAATATTCACTTCTTATGGGTGAGCCGACAGCCGAAGAGGCCAAGATGTCGATTGGATCTGCCTATACACTTGCCAAAGAGAAGTTTTTTGTAGTGCGGGGGCGTGATCTTGAGTCGGGTCTTCCCAAAAGTGTTAAACTAACTAGTGAGGAAGTACGCGAGGCTTTATCTCCGATTCTACAAGAAATTGCCAAAAACATCACCGAAACAATAGAAGAAGTGCCGCCGGAATTGATTGGGGACATTACAGACCGCGGGATAATTTTGGCAGGCGGTGGGGCATTACTTACAGGAATCGACAAAGCACTCTCGGAAATTACTCATCTTCCTGTGAATATTGCAGAAGACCCTTTGACTTGTGTGGTCAGGGGGTGTGGAATACTTCTTGAAAACGATAGTTTACTAAATAAAATTAGGTTTACCAGCTAAAATGAGGAGTTTGACCAGTAGTTATGAGCAAAGTTGGCTGTCATGGTTTTTAAGAGGGATTCTAATTTTAGGTACTTTAGTTTTATTTGCCCGACTTTTTGAACTTCAGGTAATAAAAGGCAATTATTACCGCGACTTATCGGATGGAAATAGAGTACGTAGAGTTACAATTAATGCACCTCGGGGAAAAATTTTCGCCCGTGGTGGGGAAGTTTTAGTTGACAATAGACCGGTTTACTTTAAGTTAGTTTTGACTGGAGACGGAGGTTATCAAAAGATTGAGGTTGAAGAAAGTGGTCTTGACACAATTATCGAATACAAAAGATTCTATCCACTGGGAGCTGATCTAGCCCATGTGACGGGTTTTGTGGGCTATGTTGCGGAAAGCGAGCTCTCGAGAGTTGAACCGAAGTGCCCTGAAAAAGGGGCACTTAAACTTAACTCATGGGTTGGAAGAAATGGGTTGGAGGAAACTTACAACTGTGGACTACGTGGTTTTGATGGCGAAGAGCTTATTGAGGTTGATACTCATGGAAATAAAGTCCGAGTCCTGGGAAGAAAACCTGCAAGAACAGGTGAGGACATTAGAACGACGATTGACTACGGTCTTCAAAAAAAGGCCGTTGATGCAATTAAAGGAAAAATCGGTGCTATAGTTGCAACAGATATAAAAGGTGAAGTGCTTGCACTTTACTCCTCTCCTTCATTTGACCCCAATCTTTTTGTTGATTCGAATTTAGCTTACTCCTCTCGCTTGGAGAATGTTTTAAATGACAGTAACCACCCTCTTTTTAATAGAGCCATTGCTGGGCTTTATCACCCAGGCTCGACATTCAAAATTGTTACCTCTATAGCAGCTCTCTCTGAAGGAAAAATAGATGAGAAGTTTATTTTTGATGATCCGGGTGTAATAAGTATCAATGATTTTAATTATGCAAACTGGTATTTTACACAATATGGTGGACTTGAAGGCGAGCTGGGAGTTGTACGTGCCATTGCACGTTCGACAGACACGTTTTTTTATAAGGTGGGGGAATTAGTCGGTATAAAAAGCCTTGCTAGTTGGTCAAGAAAATTTGGCCTGGAGGACAAATCTGGGATTGATTTGGCTGGTGAAGTAACTGGCCTTGTCCCCGATCCAGAGTGGAAAGGAAGAGTAAAGGGTGAGAAGTGGTTTTTGGGTAACACTTATCATGTGGCGATAGGGCAGGGAGACCTGGCGTTAACTCCGCTCTCGGTTAACCAAATATCTTCAGTTGTCGCCTCATATGGCAAAGTTTGCCGCCCTTTTATTGCAAGACGAGAAAATGAAGTTAATAAGAGTTGTAGAGAGTTAGGAATATCTACAAAAAATATTAGCTTGGTCAAGCAAGGAATGGTTGAAGCTTGTGAGACTGGGGGAACCGGGTATCCTTTTTTTGACTATAATCCCAAGGTTGCTTGCAAAACAGGAACTGCAGAGACTATTGAGATGGGAAAAACTCACGCTTGGTTTACAGTTTTTGCCCCCTCAGACGACCCCGAAATAATTCTGACTGTACTGGTTGAAAAAGGTGGCGAGGGTTCGTCAGTTGCAGCACCCATCGCAAGAGAGATTTTAGAGTTCTACTTCCAAAGAAAATGATCTTGGAAGTTCAAATATTTTATCCCTGGACGAAAGGTTACCCTACTAACCTGAAGATTTTGGAAAAGTTCGCCCCCAAAATTTTTGTTAGAGGTGAACTAAAACCTCAAGACAACCAATCTGTAGCAATAGTTGGTTCCAGAAATATGAGCGTATACGGTAAAGAACTGGCAGAGAGATTTTCTGGATTTCTTGCATTAAGAGGAGTGACCGTTGTTTCCGGTTTAGCAAGGGGAGTCGATACAGTTAGTCATATGGCAGCTTTGGAAGCCCGGGGGAGAACGGTTGCGGTACTTGGAAGCGGAGTTGACGTTATTTACCCGCCGGAAAACTTAGCGCTATCAAGAAAAATAGCCGAGAACGGCGCAATTATTTCGCAATTTCCCTTGGGAACAAAGCCTCTTCCACAGAACTTTTTAATTCGCAATAAAGTGATAGCAGCACTTTCCAAAGCTGTAGTTGTGATCGAAGGAGCGCGGCGGAGCGGGACATTTTCGATAGCAAGCCATGCTGCAAATCTTGGCCGGGAAGTTTTTGCAGTCCCAGGGCCTATTAACTCGCCGTTATCCGAAACCCCAAATTTTTTGATAGAGCAAGGCGCCAGGGTCGCCACGAAACCGGAAGACATACTTGACAGCCTGATATTATAAAGAGGTTCTTGAAAAACTGCATAAAGATTATGCTCTCGGTGAAAACAGTTCAACAATGTTGTTGACACGCTATTTGGGTGAGGCTGCAGCTGGAAGA
>Ga0155722_135_pt1 | contig 42315 bp, 45 predicted proteins | sample RifCSPlowO2_01_FD_107378 | JGI IMG/M metagenome (GOLD analysis project Ga0155722, IMG submission 107378) | Candidatus Woesebacteria bacterium RIFCSPLOWO2_01_FULL_39_21 | reverse complement strand
CCACTTTTTTTGCCAGAGATCCTCGACCGCTTTCTCCTCTAAATTCTGGTCTTTTATTTGGGAAAAAGATCTCATTTCCGCCAATTGCAAAAGCGTTATTAATTTTAAAGTTTTGTTTGTTTTCCAAATCTACTGGAATAGGCACCCACAAATCTCTTGGAATAGAGGTAATTAGAACTTTTTTGTTATTTTTATCAACACTTAAGACGATTAATACGTCGGTCAAAAATCCGCCGTCATGGTCTTTACCACCGAATCCTAGAATTAGTACGTTAACAGGCCTATTTTCATTTTCCGCTTTTTCAAAAACCTGATTGTATATGGGAAGAAGTTCAGGGTGTGAGCTAATAAAAACACTCGATAATTTTGAATATAGATAACTTATAGTTAAGAGCAAAAGGAATACCAACACAGATATTGTTGAAAGGATAATTTTCCTTTTCCTGTTCATATATGATTTAGTGTACACGAGGCTACCTATTATTTGCTATACTCCTAGTCATGGTGAATACGATTAAGTGCAAGTACTGCGGGAAAGATATTGAGATTTCCGAAGCTTTGACACACGAGGTGCAGGAGAAAATCAGGAAGGATTTGGAACGCGAGATTGAGGAAAAAGTCAGCAAGAAGGCTAGTGAAGAATATGGGATTTTTAAGAGGCGTCAGCAAAAGGAAATAGATGAAGCGAATCTAAGAAATAAAAAATTACTTTCACAAATAGAAACTTTGATGGATGAGATCTATAAACTCAAAATTCAGGATGAGGAGAGAGAGCTCGAGATGAAAAAGAAGTTTGCCCAAAGCGAAGAAAAAATTAGGCAAGAAGCAAGGCAAAGAGTCGAGGATGAACACCGTTTTAAAGATCAAGAGAAGGACAAAAAACTTCAAGATGTGTTACGTATTAACGAAGAATTGAAACGCAAACTTGAGCAAGGTTCCGAACAGGCCCAGGGTGAAGTTTTGGAACTTGATTTGGAAAATAACCTCAAGGTGGCCTTTCCAGAAGACGAAATTAATCCTGTCGCTAAAGGCGTTGCAGGTGGAGATATTATCCAAAAAGTGAAAAATCGCGCGGGTAAAACGGCCGGAACGATTATCTGGGAGACAAAACGAGCTAAGTGGAGTCCTTCATGGCTGCCTAAGCTTCGCGAAGACACAAGATCTGCAGGCGCAACGATAGCAGTCTTGGTTTCGGAAAATTTGCCTCCCGATATTGATAATTTTTCTGTTCTGGACGGTGTTTTGGTTACAGGCTACAAATATGCTTTGTCATTGGCGTCTTTGGTGCGTCGTTCGGTTATGCAGATAGCTTCTGCAAAGTTTTTGGCATCCACTAAAGATGAAGATCTCCAAATTTTGCACGAATACCTTCAAAGCGATGCTTTCAGGCACAGATTTGAAGCGTTTTTTGAAGGAGTAAAAACAATGGAGGAGGACTTGATGACCGAAAAGCGTGCCATGGATCGAATTTGGAAAAAGAGGGAAGTGCAAATTAGAAAACTAGGCAGTAGCGCCTCGAATATGTATGGGGAACTTCAAGGAATTATGGGGAAAAGCTTGCCGAACATTAAGAGTTTGAGCTTGGATTCGGGAGGTGATGAGAATGGATGAAGCAGTTAAACCGATTAGCAAGGGTAATGTGGGTGTTAGTGTTAATTTAGACACGACGCCAATACTCTATACCGATAACATTCATATAATGACTAATTCTGATGGTGTTATTTTGGAAGTTAGGCAAAGACTTGGTGGTGCTAATTGGACAAGAGTTGTAGCAAGAATAGGGATGAGTAGGGAACACGCTAAAAAATTTGTTGATAAATTAGGCAAGCTCCTTGTGATGACTGAAGGCAGAATTAAAACTGGAAAAGATAAATTAAATTAGTTAATATTTTATATTTGAGGGGGTGAAAAAATTTGGATCAAGGAGTACAAGTTAAAAAAAGAGACGACGGGACATTGCAACCTTTTGATAGGAATAAGGTTTATAATTCCCTGACAGCAGCTGGTGTAATGTCTAACGAGGCTGAGTGTTTGACTGTTTTAATGGAGCATTGGGTAACAAGAAATGCCCAGAGTCAGGTTGTGAAATCATCCGATATTAGAGGAATTCTTATTGAACTTTTGAAAATTTTAAATCCTCAAGTGGCAACAGTATTTGAGTCTTACAAAAAGCCGTAACTTAAACCGATTGCTTAAATAATATTCACTTCTGTCTCAAGTTGGATTTTGAAGTTTATATAAACGTCTTTTTTCATGGCGTTGGTAAAAGTAATTATATCTTTGGGAGTTGCATTTCCGTTATTTATTACTACAAGAGCGTGATTTTTAAAAGTGCCTACACGGTTAATAATTTTCCCCTTCCATCCAAGTTCGTCGAGGAGTCTTCCTGCAGGTATTTTAACAAAATTGGCCAATTTAAAAACAGGATCATTTGGGTGTGGGTAAAGCATCTTATTTATTGGGTAAGCTTGAAGGTCTGGCATAATTTTTTTTAAGTCTTCAAACTTTGATTTACTTACGAACGGATTTTTGAAAAAACTACCAGCTGTGCCTATTTTTTTGAAGTCCGGCATTTTGATTTTTCGCAAGTGTATCACGGCTTTTGCAATGTCTTTTGGACTATAGGGTTCGTGCCCATATTTACTAAGTTCTGCTTTTAATGATTCGTAAGGTAGACGGCCATGATAATTCAAATCATAATGGCTTTCTTTAAAAAGCTTAACGATAACTGATGTAATAACAAATTTATTACTTAATTCGTGCTTAAACAAACTATCACGGTAATAAAGTTTACAATTTTTAGCCAAAAGCGTTTGTTCTTTCAAAGTATATATATTGACCCCTTTAATTTTTAAGGCTACCTCGCCAAAGCTTTGCCCATATGCGGCAATGTTTTGTATAGGAGCTGCACCCACTGTTCCTGGAATTAATGCAAGATTTTCTATTCCGGAAAAATTATTGTTAACTGAGTATAAGACAAATTTGTTCCAATCCTCCCCTGCGCCAACTTCAATTAAAACACTTTTTGGCAGATCTTTTATGAAACGAATTCCTTTTATATTAATTTTGATAACCAGACCGTTGAAGTTTTTGGTAAACAAGGTATTAAATCCATCACCCAATATAAATTTTTTTTCCTTTCTGTATTTTTTTAGAAGTTTTTTTAGATCAGAAATGGTATTTACTTTTGCGAAGTATTTGGCGAAAACAGTTAATTTAAAAGCATTATAATTTTTTAAGTTAAAGTTTTTGTAGATCCGCATATAGCTGGCTAAATTATACCTGAAAATAACCAAAAATGGTAAAATATACAAATGTCCTCTCCAATTTTTTTTGTCACACCCGATGCATCGCGGGCTGTTGGTTTAGCCTTGTTGCCAATTGATTTGTTTTTAGTTACAGAAAGAAAAGATTATACAGTTGCCTGGCTACAGTCACAGGGGATAAAAACTCTCGTACTTTCATCAAATTACAATAACACAGGGAAGATGTTAGAAGACGGGAGAACGGTAAAGTTTTTGTCAGACAATTCTAAAACCCAGGCTCCAAATATTTTAATATTTAAACCATCCGATAAGATTGACTTAATTGTTAAAAGAAATGGATATAAATTAATTGCCAACCAAGGTTTCTTAAACAAGAAATTTGAAGATAAAGTAAGCTTTTATAGACTCTGTGTTAGATACAAACTTCCAATTCCAGACAGTATGATCTCAAAATTAGGTGAACTTTCTTTTTGGCAAGCAAAAGAAATGTTTGGGTTGCCTTTCATTGTGCAATTTGGAAGAGGCTGGGCGGGTAGTACAACTTTTTTCATCTATGATGAAAATAAATATTTAGAACTTCAAAAGAAGTTTTTTGGAACAGTGGTTAAGTTCTCACAAAAAATTGACGGAATTACCGTTCTTAACAACGCCTGTGTTACCTGGGATGGGAAAGTGTTGATTAGTGAGCCTGCTGTTCAGATCGCGGGAAGTCTTTTTGGTGGCTTGGAAGGATCTACTTTTGGCCGACAGTGGGGTGGGAAATTGATATCTAATAGTCAGAAAACAAAAATTCGTGGTATTACGCAAATTGTGGGGTCGATAATGGCAAGGGAAGGTTATTTAGGGTGGTTTGGCCTGGATTTTGTAATAAGCCAAAACGGTAAAGTTCTTTTGTCCGAAAATAATGCTCGCCTTACTGCATCTTTTTCTTTTTACACACAGTTGGAGGTTTTGGCAGGTTCAGATAGTACTTTATTATCGCATCACATTGCGTCTTTTTTGAGAGAGAAATTGCCGACCTGGCAAAATCAGGAATTTGTTGGTTCCCAAGTTAGTTTGAGGGGAGATCCCGAAAGGATTTCGTATGTAAAAAAAAGCTTACCTCAAGGTGTTTATAACGAAAATTTAGGATTTTGTCGATACGGAGTGGGAGTGAGGGATTTGAAGAAAGCTAGTGAGGTATACATTGGATTCCCGCAAGCAGGGGAGCGGTTACCCAAAAATAGTGAGATTGTATCACTTGAGATGAATAGAGAAGTAATAGATCGTAAGCACAATCTTTATCCCGAAACTAGGCAGTTATCAAGAAGCGCATTAAGTAAAGTAAATTGTGAGTGAAATTTATATTAATAAACCTAACCCTATTTTGAAATGGTGGATGACGCCAAAACTACCAAGTCTTCACATTTTTATACCTGTCGAAAAAATGCCAAAGGGTTTTAAAAAAATCGTGAGTGTCTATTTTAGAAACTGGTTTGTTCATCCAATTAAAAGGCGAATATCCAAATATTATTTGATTTTTCTGAAAAAAGTTTTCTGTTTGAAGGTGATTGGTGTAACTGGAAGTGCGGGTAAAACTACTACTAAAGAGATGCTCGCATCAATTCTGAGTTTGGAAGGTAAGACTGTGGCTAGTTTTGCTAACATTGATCCTGTATATAATATCCCTACGACCATATTGAAATGTAGTCCGAAAACACGCTTTTTGGTGCTTGAGATGGGGGTGGAGTACATTGGAGAAATGGATTTTTATCTTTGGCTTACGACTCCTGATATTGGCATAATAACCAATATTTATCCTACACACACACAATTTTTTGGAGATGTTGGGGGAGTTTTCCGCGAGAAAGTTAAGCTAGTTAAACGACTTGATAAGAATGGAGTGGCGATTTTAAATAAACAAAACAAATTTTTAAAAAATTTGGAGGGAAAGCTTGATACGAAAATTATATGGTTTGGGAATGGGACAGGAGTAATGTCTTCGAGAGAAAAAATAACAAAAAAGTATGAGACTGAGTTTTTACTTATCTTTGCTCAAGATGAAGAGAAGCGAGTTAGAATCCGACTTCCACTTCCCGGATTTCAGTTTATTGATAACGCGTTGGCAGCTTCGGCAGCCGCCTTTTACTTGGGAATTTCTCTATATAAGATTAAAAAAGGTTTGGAGATTTATACACCAGCCGAACACAGGATGAAGGCAATTAGACATTCATCTGGAGCTATTATTCTGGATGATTCTTACAACAACAACCCCATGGCGGCAAAAGAAGCAATAAAAACGTTTTTCCAAGTTGGAGAAGGGAAAAATAAGGTGTTAGTATTTGGTGATATGCTCGAACTTGGAAATTGGGATTATAAATATCATAAAGAACTGGGAGAGTATCTGTCCAAGTTTTCCATGCTTGACAAGCTCATTTGTGTTGGTAAATCGGCTGCTATCACCGCAAAGTTTGCAAGTAGTTCTTTGGGTAAACGTAGAGTTGTAAGTGTTTCAGATTGGCACGAAGCTGTTCACTACCTGCAGGAATACCTTAGAAAAAACTACATTATTTTGGTGAAAGGGTCTAGATCGATAGGTTTAGATCAATTAGTTTCTCAATTGATATAGATAATGGTGTAACATATAATTATTTTATGGACTTGCCCGCTACAATACCACTGGTTTTAGGCTTGGTTTTATTTTCATTTTTAGTTACGAGTTTTCTTATTGTTCCTTTTATTGATCTTCTTTACAGAATGAATTTGGTTAGAAAAAAGGAAGCGCCAAGAAAAGGTAAGATTCCTCTTTTTGATAGGCTTCATGATTTGAAAGCTGGAACTCCGACAGGTGGAGGAATATTACTTTTGATAGTTGTTACAGTTCTTTTTGCAATTTTATTTCCTATAGCCAAACGATCCGGAATTTTTGTGCACTCTAACTTTTCTTTAAACAATGAACTTTTTATAATTTTTTTCACCCTTGTTTCTTTTGGTTTGTTAGGGCTCTCAGACGACCTAATAAAAATATTTGGCAAGCCAAGGCGAGGAATGGTTGGTCTGTGGACGGGTATGAGCAGAAATTTTAAATTTTTCTTACAATTGATTTTGGCCTTGTTTGTTGCCTTTTATCTTAATAGAGTTATGGGGATTTCAATAATTCATGTTCCGGTGTTTGACCGGGTTGTGGATTTAGGGGGCATTTATATTATATTTGCTGCGTTTATTATTGTTTTTTTTGCTAATGCATTTAATTTCACTGATGGGTTGGATGGTCTTGCGTCTGGTTTACTTATGATATTTTTAATAGCATTTGCCATTATAACTGCGCAGGCACTGGACACCCCTCTTTCTGTATTTATTGCTTTATGGTTAGGTTCAATTATCGCATTTTTATATTTTAATATCTGGCCTGCTAGAATATTTTTGGGAGACACAGGAGCGCTTTCTTTTGGCGCAATGATAGCAGTAATTGGTCTTTTAACTGGGAATATTTTTGGATTGTTTGTTATAGGAGGGATATTTGTAGTTGAGGCATTTAGCTCTGCACTTCAGATTTTGGGTTGGAGACTTTTTAACAGGCCTATTCTGCCATTGGCTCCGATTCATCACACGTTTTTGGCAATAGGTTGGGAGGAGCCCAAAATCGTAATGAGAGCTTGGCTGGCTGGGATCATCATGGCTATTTTTGGCCTATGGCTTTCTTCGATATAAGGATTTGAAGAGAAAAAAAGAACATAAGAAAAAGTCATACGACAAAAGTTTGTTGTATTTAACTATTGGGTTAACATTTCTGGGTGTATTAGCTGTTGCAGACGCGTCGACGCCCCAGGCTTTAAAGTTTTTTTCAGACAGTTTTTATTTTTTGAGAAGTCAAATTGTTGCGGTGGCCCTGGGTTTTGTAGGATTAATAATTTCGAGTAGGATTCATTACAGTGTTTGGAAAAGGTATTCTGTGGCATTTTTTGTTTTAACAATTGCGATGCTTTTGTTAGTGTTAATCCCAGGTGTTGGAATTAAAAGTTTGGGTGCCAGAAGATGGATAGACTTAAGTGTAGTAAGTTTCCAACCGTCGGAATTTGTGAAGCTTTTTTTTGCGATCTATGTCTCAAGTTTAGTGAGTTCAAAAAAAAATCTATTATCTTTTGTTTTACCTCTTTTAATTGTGGCTGCCTTAGTAATGCTACAGCCTGATATGGGAACAACTTTGGTAATTTTAAGCATTGGGGTATCGGCAATTTTTGTGAACGGCATAAGTTTTGTAAGTTTTATTTCGATCTTATCTGTCGGATTTCTGGCTGGGCTATTACTTATTTTTACCTCAACATACCGAAGAGAAAGATTAATGTCATTTTTGAGTGGGGTAAATGAGCCGTTGACGAGCTCTTATCATGTGAAGCAAATACTATTGGGTTTAGGACTTGGGGGATTTTTGGGTTCTGGGCTCGGTCAGTCTCGCCAGAAATTTCTTTTTTTACCCGAATCTGCGACCGATTCTGTTTTTGTGGTTATTGCCGAGGAGTTGGGATTTGTGGGAGCAGTTATCGTACTGATACTTATTAGTATTCTGGTTTTTCGCCTTTTTCGTATTGCTTTACGTAGCGAAGATAGATTTGCTTCTGCGTTTAGTACCTGTGTGGGTGTTTGGATAGGACTACAGTCATTCTTAAATATTGGATCAATGGTGGTGTTGGTACCATTAACGGGTATACCTCTACCATTTTTTTCGTACGGTGGAACATCTCTAATTGCTCTTTTAGTTAGTATTGGTATAGTTTTGAATATTTCAAGAGAAGGGATATGAAAAAAACCAAAAAAATCTTGTTCACTGGTAGCCATGGTGCAACTACGGCTATTTCGATCATTCAAATGTTAAAACATTCTAGAAAATATGACTGGCAAATTAGTTGGATTGGATCAAAAAGGTCGTTTGAAGGTGCCAAAATTAATCCTTTCGAATCAAAATTCTTACCTAAACTTGGGTGTCGTTATTATTCTATAAATTCAGGGAGGGTCCAAATGAGGTTTTCCATTTGGACGATTCCAGCAATTTTAAAGATTCCGCTTGGTTTTTTTGAGTCTTATTTGCTGATTCGAAAAATTAAACCAGATATTGTTTTTTCTTTGGGAGGTTCAGCTGGATTTCTAGTTTCACTGTGCGCTTTTTTCGCTCGAATACCCGTTTTTGTACACGAGCAAACCTCCGTTGCCGGGCGAGCTAATTTGCTAACAGGCAAATTTGCAAAAAAAATTCTAATTTCAAGAGAAAACAGCCGAAAATTTTATCCTTTAGATAAAACTTTTTTGGTAGGTAATCCAATTAGAGAGAGTATCAAGAATGTTCCAGTCAAAAAGAATCCAGGTTTGCCTCCCGTGTTATTGATTCTAGGGGGTTCCAGGGGTTCAAAAGTTATAAATAACAACTTAAAACCGAAACTTCAGGAAATCTTAAAAAATTATAAGGTAATTCACCAAACTGGTTCAATAGATTACCCCGCTTTTTTGAAGTTACGGCTAAGTCTACCGACAGCGCTAAAAGACAAATATGAGGTCTTTGAGTTTATAAAAGATATGGAAGGTGTTTACAAGGCAAGTGATATCATAATTTCACGCGCGGGGGCAAATATGGTATCAGAAATAATGGCAGTTAGGCGTCCGTCAATACTTATCCCCATTCCTTGGTCTTATAAAAATGAACAGATGATAAATGCACAAATTGCACAAAAATATGGCGTTACCTTAATCCTCACCCAAAATAGTCTGACTCCAGCCATACTACTTCAAAAAATAAATGAAGTATTTTTAAAATGGCAGGAAATGGCGACTAAAAAAGCCGGTCAATACATTAAACTGGACGTAAACGCCAATAAATTGATTTGTGACATTATCGAAAACTCTTTGTGAGAAAAGCCAAAAAAATCCTTTTTATTTCTCTTGCTTTAGTTGTCCTGCTGTGCCTTGGTTTTTTAAAATTTACCAAAGTATCAAAAGTAAGCTGCACGAGCCAATTTGGCCCCTGTAGTGTTAAGGTTGAAAAATTTTTATCAAGAGTAGTAAGCGAAAACCTCTTTACAGCAAGGAGTATTGCAATGTCATATTTAGCACGTGAACCTTTAATAAGCGATTTTTCAGTCAGTCTTGAGTCTGTGTCTGTCCTTCGAATTTTTATTATAGAGAGATATGGATATATTGCATTTAAAAGAAACGGATCGGAAAATTACATGATTGTAGATATTGAAGGAGTCGTTATAAAAGACGAAAAGGAATCAGCCCTTCCAGTATTATCGGTTGATGAAGATTTGCCCCCTACAGGCCAAAGTGTAAAGGGTGAGCAACTTTTTGGAGCGAAGTTACTAAAAACGCTTTCAGATGCGTATGGGGTAAGTAGAGGATACCTGGATAAGGACAGTCTAAAAGTCGAAGTAGCTAATGAAACTAAAGTAATATTTCCTCTTTCAGGGGACAAGGATGTAATGCTTGGAAGTCTTCGATTCCTGCTTTCACGGTTGAAACCGCTACAGTCTGGTTCTACAATAGATTTACGTTATAAAAATCCTGTAATAAGGAGCAACTTAAAATGAAAGACAACAAAGTAATTGCCGCGATTGATATGGGTTCAGCAAAGGTTACTACCATTATTGCCCAAGTTAATTTAAACGAAAGCTCTCTTGAGAAGAGTGTCAATATCGTTGGTGTTGCCTCGGTTGATTCGAAAGGCGTCAGAAAGGGGCAGATAGTTGATATTGAAGAGGCTGTTGAGACTGTTGTTTCTTCAGTTGAGGCAGCTGAAAGAATGGCAGGATACAATTTAAGTAGAGCGTATATATCAGTCGGCGGTGCTCATATAAATAGCCTTAATAGCCATGGGGTTGTTGCAATATCAAATCCAGATTCGGAAATTTCCCAGGAGGACATTGAAAGGGTAATTGATGCCGCAAAAGCCGTCTCGCTTCCTTCGTCGCGTGAAGTGATTCATGTTATACCCAGAGAATATACTGTTGACGGTGAAGGTGGCGTAAAGGATCCTGTCGGAATGACGGGTGTTCGACTTGAAGTAGAGACTCATTTAGTTAGTGCCTCTTCCCCCGCTATTAAAAATATAGTCAAAACTGTGAGTGAAGTGGGGGTGGAAGTCGAAGAGTTAGTTTTTTCTGGTCTTGCTGCTGCCGAAGCTGTATTAACGAATACAGAAAAAGAGTTGGGCTGCGTGTTGGTCGATATAGGAGGAGGTACAACATCGGTAGCAGTATTTATCGAAGGTTCACTGGCATACTCTAGTGAAATCCCAATAGGTGCTAAAAATGTAACAAATGATTTGGCTATTGGGCTTAGAGTATCTATTGAAAGTGCTGAGAAGATAAAATTAGCATTATCGAAAAAGGAGAAACTTTCAAAAACGGAAAAAGAGGTAGATTACATTGACATTGCAACATTTGGCGCAGACGAGTCAAAGAAGGTATCAAAAAAGACTCTCGTGGAAGGAATAATCAGGCCAAGGCTTAATGAAATTTTTACAATGGTAAAGCTTGACTTGGCCAAGGCAGAAATAATTAATAAGATTCCATCTGGCGTGGTAATTACAGGGGGTGGTGCGTTAACGGTAGGAGTGGTCGAAAGTAGTAAAAGAATGATGGCATTGCCTGCGAGGATTGGCGAACCCAAAGGAGTAGGGGGCCTGATAGATGACATATTAAATCCCGCTTACTCTGCACCAATAGGGTTGATTTTATGGGGTTCTAAGAATATTGAGGCTCCCGGAGTTGGGTCTATTGCCAAAAGAATAAAACTACCCACTAAAGGAATTATTGGGAAGTTCGTTCAAACAATTCGCGATCTCCTGCCTTGATTTGAATTTGCAATTTGTCATTCAAGAGAATAAAATCTGCGGGAGAACATGGCATTAGTCAAACCCGATTCGGCAAGAATAGCAAAAATAAGAGTAATCGGGGTCGGTGGTGGAGGAGGAAATGCAATTTCTTCAATGATCGACACCAGTCAGATTTCGGGTGTAGAATTTATTGCGGTAAACACCGATGCACAAGTCCTTCTTGCTAATAAAGCTTCTACCAAAATTCAAATTGGGGAAAAACTTACAAAAGGACTCGGGGTCGGAGGAAATCCTGAAACCGGAGCACAGGCGGCGGAAGAATCTGTTGAAAAAATCAAAGAAATTTTGATCGACTCTGATATGGTTTTTATTACCGCAGGTATGGGAGGTGGGACGGGGACTGGCGCTTCACCTATTATTGCAAGCCTTGCAAAAGAATCTGGAGCTTTAACTGTAGCCATAGTTACTAAGCCATTTAGCTTTGAGGGTACTCGCAGAATGATACTCGCTGAGGATGGAATAGAAAAACTTAAAGAACACGTAGACACTTTGATAGTTATTCCAAATCAACGGTTGATGGATGTGATTGATCGTAAGATGACTCTCATTGAGGCGTTTAAAGTGGTTGACTCAGTACTGGGCCAAGCAGTATCTGGTATCGCAGATATTATAACAACCCCCGGGCTTATTAATGTAGATTTTGCCGATGTAAAATCTGTGATGAAGGACTCGGGAACAGCTCTTTTGGGAATTGGACATGGTGTTGGTGAAAACAGAGCTCAGATGGCAGCGCGTGCAGCAGTCTCATCTCCGCTTCTTGATCTATCAATCGAGGGAGCAAGGGGAGTTCTATTTAATATTGCCGGTGGGCCAGATTTAACTATGTTTGAGGTAGATGAAGCAGCCAGGGTTATTTCAAATTCCGCAGACCCTGACGCAAACATCATCTTCGGTGCAGTAATAAGAGATGATATGTCTGATCAAGTTAGAATTACTGTCATCGGTACCGGTTTTTCGGAAACACAAGCCAGAATAGCAGAGATAACAAAACCAGCCGTTGGATTTAAGGTACAGGGTGTAGTTAGCGAAGTACCTGAAGAAAAAAAGAAAGACAAAGATAGGGATGGGGAAAACTTCATTGATGAAATTGAAGTAGCGGATAAAGACGGAGATGATGGTGGAAAAGATGAATTTGGAAAGGACTTCGATATCCCAGCGTTTCTTCGCAAGATTCATTAAGGGGTTTGACCGGGGGAAACTTCGGGAGTAGGGGTATAAAGGTAAAGAGAACTGACTTCTGGCGAAGGCTGGGGTGTTGGACTTGGAGTGATGGCGGGACTTGAAGATGCTTGGAGATTAGACTCTTTTTCTAATTCTAACTGATCATTTTTTTCAGACGTAGAACTGACAATGCCAGCAGGATTATCGGGTAAATATATGGGGTTGGGAGAAGGGGAGGTGGCGTACTTGATTTCGGTGATAGATGGAGTAACAAGCGGGGCGATATCTTGCCTTTTTGTTACACGGATATCTGGCGGTGTTTGGTTTATTGCTACCACAAAAAGTATAACTAAAATTATGTATTTAATCATGGCAAGCGATGATAACCTGGTCTATAAAAAAATTCAAGCCTGATGTAAAATAAAGCCATGAAAAGAAAAGGTACTAATTTTTTTGATCCTGTTTCCCCATCTGTAAATTTTCCAGCACTTGAGGAAAAAATACTAAAGTTTTGGAAAAAAAGAAAAATTTTTGAAAAATCGATTGATAGTAGACCTGAAGGCAAAACTTGGACATTCTTAGATGGCCCGCCGTTTATCACGGGTCTTCCCCATTATGGGACCTTGCTATCCAGTATTCCAAAAGACCTATTCCCCCGTTACTGGACAATGAAGGGTTATCGAGTTAGGCGTGTGTGGGGTTGGGATTGTCACGGTCTACCCGCAGAAAATAAAGTTGAAAACAAGTTTGGTATAAAGCGCAAAAAAGATATAGAAGAAATTTTTGGAGTAAAGCGTTTCATAGACGAGTGTAAGTTGTATGTCAAAGATGTCTCTAGTGAGTGGGAGTGGTATGTGGACCACATATCTCGGTGGGTGGATTTTGAAAACGCCTACAAAACAATGGACCTAAATTATATGGAGACTGTAATGTGGGTCTTTAGCCAAATATATAAAAAGGGCTACATTTATAAAGGTTTGCGAGTTTCGCTTTATTGCCCACATTGTGCGACCCCTATTTCTAATTTTGAAGTTGCAATGGATGCAGATAATTATAAAGAAATAACTGAGCCCGCGGATACTTATAAATATAGACTCGTTGGTGAGAAAAATACTTATCTTCTTGCTTGGTCTACTACTCCTTGGAATAAGATTGTAACACCAGCCCTGGCTGTAAACCCTAAATTAAATTACGTAAAAATTAAGCAGGGAGATGAATATTACATACTTGCCGAAGCAACTTTGAAGATGCTTAAAAAAGAGCCTTTTAAAATAGTTTCCAAGTTTAGAGGAAGCAAGATTGTCGGTAAGTTTTTCGAGCCTCATTACGATTTTTACAAGATTGAGAGAGGAAAAAGAGCTTTTGTTGTGATTCCGGGAGATTTTGTGACAGCGGATGAAGGTACGGGGATTGTGACAATTGCAGCATATGGCGAAGATGATTTAGTCGCAATGAAAAAATATAATATTCAAATTGTTCTCCACGTCGACGATGAGGGTAAATTAACTTCAAACGTTCCAAAGTGGGCTGGAATGAACTATTTGGAAGTAAATGAAAAGGTAAACTCGGACCTTAAAGAGAGAGAATTACTTTACAGCGAGACACCTTTCATTCACAAAGTCCCTACGTGTTGGAGGTGTCATACCAGGCTTTATTACGCTCCTCAAAATGCATGGTATATAGACGTGCAGAAGTTAAAACCTGCAATGAGAAAGGGTAATAAACATGTAAACTGGTTTCCATCGCATTTTAAGTATGGCAGGTTTTTAAAAAGCTTAGAGGCGGCGCCAGACTGGTGTATATCAAGAAGTAGATATTGGGGGTCGCCGGTTCCTGTGTGGGAGTGTGAATGTGGGGAAAGGTTTGTGCCGGAAAGTTTGGAAGAACTTGAAAAAGAAAGTGGACTAGTCCTTCGCGACCTTCATAAACCCGAGATAGATTTAGTGACAGTCAGGTGCAAAAAATGTGGCAAGGAAATAAGAAAAGTACCGGAAGTTTTGGATAGCTGGATAGAAGCTGGATCGGCATCTTTAGCAGAGCGGCACTATCCATTTGAAAAATCTTTAAATCTGGAAGACTTTTTGCCTCCAGACTTTATAGTTGAATATACAGGTCAAATTAGGGCGTGGTTTTATGTTCTTCATGTTATCGCAACAGCTCTCTCGCTTCGTGGAAATCAGGAAGATAATGTTTTGGCAAAAAACGTGTTAGTAAGTGGAGTAATATTAGGCACCGATGGGCGTAAAATGAGTAAGAACTTTGGTAATTATCCGGATCCAAGGCAATTGATTGAAAAATACGGAGGGGATGCTTTAAGGCTTTACTTACTAGGGAGCCCGGTGATGAACGGAGAAGACATTAGAATATCGGAAAGTGATTACAGGAATCAAATAAAATCATTTTTACTTCCTCTTTGGAACATATATAACTTTTTTGTTACATATGCAAATCTGAAAAATTGGAAACCGTCTAAAACTCAATTTGTTCCTAAAGAGATTATGGACAGGTGGATCTTGTCTCGTATGTACGAAAATATTAGAAATCTTAAAAAAGAAGGCTATGAAAAATTCAACACTCCAAATATTGTGGACTTGGCAAAGAATTTTATTGTTAATGACCTTTCAACTTGGTACGTAAGAAGAATTCGGGATCGGGCGCGTGAGGGAACTAGGGACGCTTTTGAGACTCTTTGGAAAGTTTTAGTTGAGTACTCAAAAGCTTTGGCACCCTTGGTACCTTTTGTATCAGAAGAGATATATAAGAATCTTACTAAGGAAGAATCTGTTCATTTGAGCGCGTGGCCGGCAGTTAACACTAAACTCCTAGATAAAAAATTAGAAAAAGAAATGCAGGAAAAGGTGCTTAAGGCTGTAGAGTTAGCACATTCTTTACGAAAAGACCAAAAAGTTCCTGTCCGCCAAGCTTTATCAAAGATGTACGTTACGACAAAAAAACCAACAATAGCTGGTTTGGATGCTATTGTGAAGGAAGAAATTAATGTTCTCCATATTGTCTGGGGAAGTAAGAATGCCAGGTTGGATACCAAGTTGACGCCTAAACTTGTCGCTATGGGTGAAGCAAGAAACTTAATCAGACAAATTCAGGCCGAGCGAAAAAAATTGAAAACTTCCCTTGATGAGCTAGTCAATGTTACTCTTCCCAGCTGGCCTGAAGTTCACGAAGATGAGATAAAGGCAAAAGGCCTAGTTAACCAATTGAATAAAGGAGAATTTGAGGTTTTAAGAAATAAATGAAACGGCAACTTGATGTCTTTTTGGTTATAGCTATTCTACTAGTTGTTATCTTTAAAGTCATTATTCTTCGATCGTTAATTCCTTCGATTTTCCCGTTTTATTACCTGTACTTGATTACCGGAGTTCTAGCGTTTTGGGTCATGAGTAAAATTGATTTTACGATTCTTTCACTTTTTTATAAGCCAATTTACGTGTTTTCAATTTTTTTTTTAGTGGCAACAATTGTGATAGGTCAGGTTACTCGTGGAGCTATCCGTTGGATACCAATTGGGTCTTTTACAATACAGCCGAGTGAAATTACAAGACCGTTTACATCTCTATTTCTCGCACACTACCTTTTTTTAGATGAGCTGACACCTAGTCGTATTATTAAAAGCTTTATATTGGTGGGAGCACCTCTTTTTTTAGTTTTAATTCAGCCCTCGTTTGGGATAGCGTTCCTAACTGGTATTTCGTTTCTTGGAATATATTTGGCAAGCAAAATTAATAAAAAATATTTTTTATTTATACTAGTATCGCTATTTATTGCGGCACCAATATTCTGGGGTTTATTAGCAGACTACCAAAAATTGCGAGTTACCTCTTTTTTGTTCGCAGAAAATGATCCTTATGGTGCGGGTTACAATAGCATTCAAGCTGCAATTTCTGTTGGGTCTGGAATGATAACTGGTAGAGGTTTGGGGGAAGGAGTACAAACACAGTTGCAATTTTTACCAGAAAAGCATACAGACTTTATTTTTGCGTCAGTTGCGGAAGAGCTTGGATTTGTTGGTGCCATTTTCGTTTTAGGGGCATTGATGTTTATATTTTGGAGAATTATTAAAGCCCTTGAAAACTCGGAGTCGCCGCAGGGGAGAGCGTTCATTACAGGTATATTTTTATCACTATTTGTTCAAACCTTTGTACACATAGGAATGAATATGTCTCTTTTGCCAATTACGGGTGTACCCCTTCCCTTAATATCAGCAGGTGGCTCTTCGTTTGTTTCGACCATGATTTCTCTTGGAATAGTTATGAGTACACGAAAAAAGAATTCTTAGCTTGTTTTTAACTCTTGCTGAAGGTAGAATAGCTAGGTATGAAATACGCTGTAGTTGAAATTAAAGGTAAACAATACAAGGTGGAAGAGGGGGGAGAGTATCTTGTTGATTTGCATAGCGAGAAAGAAGAAATAAATTCAAGAGTACTTCTCTATAAAGACGGGAAGCTAGTTTCCATAGGCAAACCCTATTTGGGAAAGATAAACATTAAGGTTAAAAAGTTGGAAAATGTTAAGGGTAATAAAATTCATATAATGAAATACAAGGCAAAATCACGCTATAGAAGAAAAACAGGCTTCCGATCCAAATACTCCAGAATCCTAGTTGAAAAAATAGCTTAAGACTAAATAACAGTATCACTCTATATCTTTTTATATATTGACATCCGTGAAAAAAGTTAATATAGTCATAAATAATGTCGAAGAAAAAGCAGGGCGGTAAAACCACCCAACACGTAAGACCCGAAGGTAAAAGACTGGGTACAAAGGTGTCCGATGGGCAAGAAGTTAAAGCTGGATACACACTTGTAAGACAAAGGGGAACGAAATTTCATGCAGGTTCGGGCGTTAGAGTTGGACGTGATCATACTCTTTTTGCAGTGAAAGTTGGAATAGTAAATTTTGGTAAAAGATACGGCAAAAAAAGCGTTAGTGTGTTAGCTAAATAATATGGTGGAAGAGGTTATTCAAATATCTGTTGAGGAGTTACAGGCAAATCCTTTGCAGCCTCGTGGAGCGATTACCCCCGAGAGTTTAGTCGATTTAGTAGATTCTATCAAAGAGCACGGTGTTCTGGAGCCTCTGGTTATTGCAAAAACCCCCGCGGGATATCAAATAATAGCTGGTGAGAGGCGTTGGAGAGCTGCAAAGCTTGCAGGTATGACTCACATTCCTGCATTGGTTCGGGAGACTACACCTAGAGGGATGCTTGAGATGGCTCTGGTTGAGAATGTCCAAAGAATTGACCTCAACCCGCTGGACAGAGGAAAGGGTTTTGAGCGTCTGATGCACGAATTTAATCTCACATCCACCGAGATTGCTGTTAGAATTGGTAAATCAGTCGCTTATGTCTCAAACTCTTTAAGGTTACTTAACTTACCTGATGCTCTTAAAGATGGACTCTTGTCTGGATTGATATCCGAAGGCCACGCTAGAGCTCTCGGCGCAATTGATGACACTCCATTGATGGTAGATGCCTATAAGATAATACTTAGAGAGTCTGGGTCAGTTAGACGAGCCGAGGACCTGGCAAGAAGAATGAAATCCAAGTCCGGACAAAGACCAAAACGTGGTACCAGGCACGATCAAGCCAGATTAGTTTCAATAGAAATTGACCAGATGGAAAAGGATATTGAAAAAGCGTTTGTCGCCAGCACTTCAGTGGGTATCAAGTCTACCGTAAAAATCGCCAGGTCGAGAAGAGAAACAAGAATTACATTTGTGTTTAAAGGGTCTCTTGAAGATACAGAGGCAAATCTTCAAAAGGTATATAAGGCGCTAACAGGCGCTTGACGAGGGTCTTCGTAGAGATTTTCATATTTTATTAGCCCAGCTTTCTTAACTGGCCAATAAACTAGCCAGGCACGGCCGGTAATTTTACTCTTTTCGATAAAACCCCAAGCTCGGGAGTCGGAGGAATATGACCTATTGTCCCCAAGCACTAGGTACGAATCCGTTGGGACCTCTAAAGTCTGGTTTTCAGCCAAAAATCTTCCTGGGCTGGTGTAAACGGTTTTCTCTAAATATTTTTCTTCTAAAACTTTTTCGTTAAGATAAACTTTACCACCACTAATCAGCACCTTGTCGCCAGGAAGCCCTATTATTCTTTTAATGAATTCGTCCCTGTCGTCGGGGGGGGATTTAAATACAACTACGTCGCCTCTTTTGGGCTCATTAAATCTATAGGTAATTTTGTCGGTAAGTAAAAACTCGCCATCTTCAAAGTTGGGATACATCGAACTACCTTTTATTTTGTGGGGTTGTAATAAAAGAAGATAAACGAATAAGAATATTGCAACAGCGAATACGATTACTTGTAAAATATCTAAAAAAAATGCGCCAAGTCGGCCTAGCATATACAAAGATTATATTAACTACGACAAACTTTCGCTAGATGGTATTTGGTGTTAAAATATAATGCCGAAACTTGACCGTTTAGCTCAGTTGGTTAGAGCGCTTCGTTCACATCGAAGAGGTCGAAGGTTCGAATCCTTCAACGGTCACTATTTTGGAAATGGAAGCAGAATTGGGGGCAGCGCTGGCTGTGCCCGCCTCCGCAGACTGCGCTGCAAAGGGAAAATCGAGGATTGCCGACAGGCGACGCTAAGAAAAAGAATGAAGAAAAACGCAAAAATTTTAAAGAACTTTTACTGATAATATCCCAAGTATTCCTTTGCTTCATCAAGGTATTCTGCTTGGTCTTCAAGTGTTAATTCCATTGTCAATAAATTTTCTAAATTACCGATAATGCTTCCTAACGCCCACTGTTGTCCGTAATATTCTTTTAATTTTGGATCATAATGATCCATCCCCATTTTTCGAAGATACTCGTCAACAGAAAAATGAGGATTATCTAATAAAAAGTTTAAGTCTCTTTCTGGTGGGGAAATCATTGCTCCATCCCAATCCACAAGCTTTAAACCATATTCAGACAAAATAATATTTCTTCCAGTTATATCTCCATGAGTCAAAACTAAATATGGTTTATTTTTTTTGTAATATTCTCCTAACTTTGTATGCGTGTTTATCAACTTACGAATTAAGGCCTCGTTAGATTTCAAAATTGATACCGCTTCACTATTTGACCTAGCACCTCTATCTGTTTGTAAAGTAAGTAATCTTTCAAAGTCTGTCAGAAAATCGTTATTAAAATCCTCAACGGACAGCCTTACAGTAATTTTGTCTTTTGAAGAATGGATTTTGACTATAATGTCAAGTAATTTATCGACCAGATCTTTATCAAATTTTTCGTTACCAATGGTAACTATTTCTCCATCAATATAGGGATATACATAAATCTTGCCGGTTAAAATGCTAAAGGAAGTCTTACCTTGAACATCGATAGGGGGAACTACGAAGTTAAAATCTTTCAACTGAACAAGCAATTGATTAACCAAATCAATATTTTTTGTTACATTTGCTCTTTCGCAATATTTTACAAAGTATTTATTGCCATTGAAGTCTATAGCCAAGTAGGAGTAACTTTCTTCGCCTACAGGCTTAAAGTCCATAGATTTGAGAGTTATACGGTAATATTTTTTTAATGCGTCTATGACCGATTGTTTTGTGTTTTGGTTATCGTACTTCATATTTTTATTCTCTCAAATTTTTCGCTATAATTAAAGCGTCCGCGAGGCAATCGCAAATCGCGCGCGCAAAAAGTAACGTAAGCGCGGCGGGTGGGGGCGTCACGCTGGAGTAGCGAGCCCCGCCGGGCGGGGCGAGCTAACAAATTGACTTAAAATGAGTTCGAATTTGTTCAAAAACGTTTACTATATGTTTGCCGCTTTTATATTGATTTGGTTTACGCTACTTTCAATTTCCACTTATGCTATTGTTGTAAATAGTGCTCCTTTGAATAAATTAGTTAGCGATACAGACCTTTTGATTAATTTTTTTCAAAGACTTACTGGTTTTTTGGCTTTCAATTTATTATTTTTTCAAATACTGACTGGCTCTTTGATGCCGAAGTTACGAAGGAAACTAGGCAGTATTATTTTCAAATTTCATTTGATTCAAGGAGCTCTTGCCTATTCGCTTATAATAATGCATCCGTTACTTTTTATTATCCTTAATTTCCGTCTGACAAATAAATTCGATCCATTTTATGTGTTCACCGATTTCTGTGTTCTTTGCAGTAAAAGACTGGAGTATTTTTATACATTGGGAAGGATTTCCTTTTGGCTTATTACTTCGGGAGTTGTAGCTGCAAAGTTAAGATCAAGTATAATATTAAGAAAAAATTGGAGGAGAGTACATGTTTTAAATTACCTAGCATTCTTTTTAGTTTCTGCCCATGCATATTTTGTTGGAACCGATATAAAGTTAGAACCCACAAGCTTTATTTATTTCACTTACATAACAGTTGCACTAATTTTGTTGGTTGCACGAATTGTTAGAGAGTTTAAAGAGAGAAGTTAAGGTTAAGTTTGGACTCGGTTAAGTTTCCCGCTTTATCAGTTGCTTTAAATCTAAATTCGTTGTTTCCCTCGCTAAGGCTAGTATAAAAAGTAAAATTCCCTGTATTTTCGACTACTACAACACGGTCGTTAATTGTAATTTTCGTGTCTGTTTCTGTTTTTCCTTTTATTACAACCTGTCTTTGTTTGTTCCCGTAAAATGTTGTATTTTCCAGTGGCTCCTGTATTTCAAGTTCTGGGGGCTCGTTATCTAAATGAATAACCATAGTGTTAGTTGCCTCGCTTGTATTGCCGTTGTTGTCAATAGCTTTTGCATAAACTTTATTTTCTCCATCGACTAAAATAAAATTAGCTGTGAAGCTCCCGCTTGAACCCGCCAAGAGCTCCCTTTTAGCTTCATTAAAATAGATATTTACTAAAGCTCCGGGTTCTGTTACCCCTGAAATTTCGACGTCTTTTTGATTTGTGTATTCCACGATTGTGTTTATTCTTGGAGGAGGGGGGGGAGTTTGGTCGTTAATATCAATTGAAGCAGAGCTTTTATTTAAACTAATGAGTATTTCTGAAACTCGGGTAACTAATGGAAATCCGAAAGTGGCAAGAAATACAATTATTAAGATTGATGTTCCTATCAACACGAGAGCGTGTCTGTTGTCCCTTTTCTCTTCAAGTTTTGATAATCTCGAGTATCTTTTTTTCATACTACTTTGAGCCAGGGGTGGGATTTGAACCCACGACCTCGGCTTTACGAAAGCCTTGCTCTACCAGCTAAGCTACCCTGGCAACGTGCTTATTATACAATATTTACTGGATTACTAAAGTTAGTAACCTGTAAACTTTTCGATTCGAATTTGATCGGAAGTTATCTTGAGGCTTTCTAAAATTTTTTCAGTAGCTTCTACCATCGGCGGAGGGCCACAGAGCCACCAAGTTATGGTTGGTGACTGGTGATCGGTGATTAGTGATTTGATCATTTTTTCGTCAACTCTCCCAATTAAACCTGTCCACAGTTCTCGACCTTCTTCAGGTTTTGATACAGTCATAAATACTTTTATATTTTTGTGATTTTGGGCAAGTTCTTCAAGCTCTTTTCTAAAGGTTATTTGTTCAGGTGTGGAGTTACTGTAGATAAGATGTATTGGAGTTTTATAATTTTTGTCCGCACTAAATTTAATAATACTTCTAAAAGGGGTGATCCCAATTCCGCCTGCAATAAAAACCTGCCTGCCGGCAAGCAGGCCTGAGGAAGGGATACAAAACGTTCCATTTGGGCCTCTTCCTTCGAGGTTACTGCCGAACGGAAGCTCGTCTAAAGTTTTTTTAAACCCTGATTCTTCTCGCACTCGAGTGGTTATCCTCAAAGTTTTCCCCTCCGTAGGCGATGAAGAAAGAGTGAAATGCCTAGTATCCCCTCTCTCATCCGGAAATTTTAGCTTTGGAAGAGTAAAGTAGAAGTATTGTCCAGGTAAATAGCTGACAATCTCTTCTGGTTCGAAAAAGAAAGACTTTGTTCCCTCAGCCTCAGTCTTTTTATCGACCAAAACTAGTCTCATTGTATTATTATATTAACATACAAATTTTAACTTTTAAGATTTGAATTTTGTGTTTGAGGAGGTGACGACGGAATATGTGTTATAACTGTGGGTGCCAAGTTTCTGACGATGATATGGGCAAAGGGCCTCTGCGAAAAGGAGGTGGTAGCTTGGTTGAAAGTGATTTCGATCACATGGCAAAAGCGTGGAACATGACTGTGGAGGATACTAAAAAAGAGGTCTACAAGATGCTTAAAAAGCAGCTAGAAAAGTGATTTGTTATAATTGCCCAATGGCAAAAAGTAGGTTTAAAGACAAAGTTGTGTCTTATAGCAAAGCTTTCAAGTTAAGTGCGAGACTTGGCAGAAATAAAAAAATCGGTTTTGCCACGGGAGTTTTTGATGTTTTACACTTAGGCCACGTTTTTTTCCTTGATTCTATTAAGAAAAAAGTCGACGTACTTATGGTGGGAGTTGATGACAATGAAACTTCAAAGCGTATAAAAGGTGAAGATATGCCATATTTTGATGAAACGGAGAGGGCGCAAATGCTCGCTGTACTTTCGATTGTGGATTATGTATTTGTTTTCAAAGGGCCGTGTAATCAAAAAATTCTCTCAGAAATCAAACCTACTTACTATGGTGTTTCTCCGTTTGACCCGGTATTGACAAAGAAGAAGAAGGACGCAAAAAAGGCGGGGGTAAAAGTTTTTGTATCTCCATATTTTTTAAAATCCTATTCGACTTCAAAAGTAGGCAGGGCTTTAAGGTTCAGTTATCTATTAAGTAGAAGCATTTATCCCTCCCAAAGAAAAGATTGGAACTCTCTTAAATAAGTCCTTGTGTTAAACTCCTGTCAAGATTATTTATGGCTGTTTATAGTGAGGGGGAAGATTGGTGTTTTAACTTAACAAGACATAGTTATTATATGTTTAAAGATTCCCGCAGGAGACGAAGAGAGAGGCTTGACTGGTTGATTTGTGTACGTTTACGGCTAAAGGCAACATTTGTGATAACTCTGCCATAGAAGTTACAATTGTAGTTTCTGATTTGCCATTAACCACATCATTCAAGGAGAATAGAACGTTGCCAAGGTCTATACAACTTCCTTTATGAATATGGGCTGGCTGACGAATATTTCTAGGTGTATTTTCAAGCTCAATTACAACTTTTACCTTTTTACCAAATTCTTGAGTAAGAGTTACAAAACCTTCCTCATTTGATTTATTTATCTCAGTTAACCGAATTTGGACTTCCGGAGGTATTATGTTTTGCGTAGACTCTATCCTAGAAGTGTTTCTGATTGATCGAGTAAATATAAGTAAAAACAGGCTTAAAAATAGTACTCCAAGTAACATAAGAATATTTTTGCTACTGATTAAATTGTCTTCGAAATAATGAGAGGACTTTTTCTTTATTGCCATTAAATTAATTATATGACTTACTCTGGCTTATTAGTCAATAGCCTAAGAGCGGGATACCAGAATTGAACTGGCGTCTCATCCTTGGGAAGGATGCATACTACCACTGTACTAATCCCGCTAATAAGTGATAATTTTACTATATCAAATTTTTAGCTAGCGGGGTATTACAAAGACATTGCCGGCGTGGATTAAGTCAGGATTAACCAATTTATTTGCACGCGCTATTTCCACCCACTTGTAGGGGTCCGCATAAACTTTATTTGCGATTTCCCAAAGGTTATCTCCTCGTACAACAGTGTAACTATCTATCGTAGCTAATGCTTTTTCCTCCTCAGTTAAACTTTCGGGCGATTGGGTAGGTTGCGGGCTTTGAGTTGGCGTAGCTTGAACTGTTGGTTCAGGTGTCTCGGTAACAATTGAGGGACTTTCTACAACAGTAACCTTTTTGGCCTCGACTGCTGGGATTGTAAGTTCTTGTCCCTCTTCAATATTACCCGGAAAAGGAATTTCGTTTGCTTCAGCTATATCAACCCAATTATAACCTGATTTGTAATACTCTTCTGCGATTTTCCAAAGGTTTTCACCGCTTTTCACAGTATGGGTGGTAGGAAGTCCTTCCATTTGGGTTGTTTCGGCTGGAATAGTGAGTTCTTCAGGTTTGTTCATATTTCTAAAGTAGTTAATTGCGACAATCCCAAAAATCAGTATCACTACAATTCCAAGAACCGTGCTTAGGCGTGATTCGTTTTCCTTGATTATTTTTAAAAGAGATTTGATGTCCATTCGTTTATTGTTCACCTCCTTGTTTTGTACTTACAAATCAAACGGAGTCACCTTTGACACATATACTCCTCTTACTCGAGTTTGCACTCTCGTGAGAGATTATGATCCCCAAAATGCTATTTCTAAGGCAGATCAAAGTATTTTTGGTATAAAAGCAATCAAATCGTGACATTTTTATCTGATTTGGAGCAGAGATCAGTTTAGGCCAATTTTATCGAACGACCTGTAAAAGTCAAGCATGACTTTAGGTTTTCTTTTGGTTTTTGAACAAAGTAACTTTTTTGTAATAAGTTATTTTTACGATATTGGTAAATAAATTTATTGATCGAGTAAAATAAAGTTTGTGAAATTGTTAAAATAACAAATTCCATAAATATCTATTAGAAAGCCTATAATACGTTGTTAATAATAGAATAAAAATTAGTTACACAAAATAATTGTTCCGATAATAAGGATATAAATTATCTTAGAGTACTTGTTTTTAAAGAAAAAGTACATATTCTTATAATTTATTAAATATGACAATTTTTTGGGAAAAAAACCGGACTAGCTAAAATAGCAATCGGGTTATAGGATTGCTAACAAAGCAAAAATTGTTTTTCGGTAGTTTTTCAATAAGTCACTTGGATTTTTTCATTTGAGACATTTTCACTTATAAAGTGATAGGTTACTATTATTTGGAATATTTTCCCCATAGATTAGATTAAAAATTGTTATCAATTTGACTATGAAAAAGGTACTGATAAGAATAAACCACCCGTTTAACAAACAGTATTATTATGGGTCCAAACAATATTGTTACAGTTAGTTAACCTGTAAATGATCAAAATAATTACTCTATATTTTGAGACTCATCTGGTTCTCTTTTGCCTAGAAAAATATAACCTCTAGCGTAGGATTTAATAACAACTTTAGGGTTTTTATAATCCTGCTCGATTTTTTCCCGAAGCCGAAGAATTGCAATACGAAGAGCACTTTGTGTAACAGTCTTATTTTCCCATAGACATTTCATTATCGCTTTTTTACTGATTACTTTGATTATATTGCCACTGGATTCGTTTTCGGAAAAAAGACCAAATAATTGGTTTTCGGTTGGCGTAAGTCTAATGGCAGAGTTTCCAAATACTACTATCCCCTGATCTGGATAATATCTGTAGGGAAAAGGGTTGAAAGACTCGTAGCGCCTGGTAGGACCAGGGCTCCAGTCTATGGAGTAATCTAAAAATTCACCAGACTCTATTCTTTTTTTTAGTTCCTGAATTAAACTCACGGCTTTTCTAGCCTGATCAAAGTTTCCTTCCTCCAATGCTTTTTTGTAGTTTGCAAAAATTGAATCCTCAATTACTCCCATGCCTGAAGTTTATACCAAAAATTCTAAATTTGCATATAAAGATAATATTTTTGGGGATCAAACTTACCTGCCGGTAGGCAGGATCTCTAACGAAGGTTGCAAACCTGAGTTAGATGAGTTTATCCGTAGGAGGGTCTTATTTCAAGCTTTGTTTACGTATGTGAATCAGATTTTAGAATTTACTTTGTTGATTTTCGATGGTAAAATATTTTTGTTTGGGGGCGTAGCTCAATTGGCCAGAGCGCTTCCCTGTCACGGAAGAGGCTGCGGGTTCGAGTCCCGTCGCTCCCGCAAAATTTTGTTCTATTTTATAACTTGGAATAGTATTAGTTGGTCAGCTCTTTCACCATTCAAAACTGTTACTTCGACATCTGAAGCATTAAATATTTCAAATGTAATTTGACCATTTGTGCCCGGATCTACAAACATACTTCCTAAATGTGTAATTATTCCTTTTCTTGCAAGGTGTGTGTAGCCATCATATAATCCTGCAATATTTTGAGAAAGTTGAGTAATTTCCTCAGATTTAGCCAATACAAATTCTTTGGGTTTAATTATCAATTTTTTGGAAAAATGTATCTTTATCGAAGCTTCTTTGATCTGTGGGCTTGGTTTAATATTTAGTTTCCCTTCTTTTATTAACTTTCTTATGGCATCACCTGAATAAATCATTGATTAAATTATACAAAAAAATTGAAAGGAAAAAATACGGATATTTCTGAAGAAGTTCCGGAGATAGTTCACTAGAGCCCGCAAAATTTTATCTTCAGTACGTACTTAGTTTTATCTCAAGCATTTCATTTTGATATACTGAAGTTGTCTGGAAAATGAGTAAAAGTCGCTATGACATTCACAAGGCAGCAGGTGTACTAATCAAAGACAGAAAATTTTAGTTGAGAGGTCAAAGAATAAAGAGATTTTTATTGCTCCTGGAGGTTCAATTGAAAATAATGAAACACCAAAGCAAGCGTTGGTTAGAGAGTTAAGAGAAGAATTTCAAATATCTGTTGATGAGTCAGATTTAGAGGAATTTGGCACTTTTTGTCATCCTGCCGCCGGTCAAAACGGAAAGATTGTTTGTATGGAAGTGTTTACAGTCAAAAAGTGGGAAGGCGCTATAAAACCAGATAATGAAGTAGAAGAAATCCTTTGGCTAACATCTCAGTTACTTGGCAATCTTAAGGTGGGTTCGATAATTGAACAAGAAATTATTCCCCGACTTAAGGAGAAGGCTCTAATTGACTAAAATATAAAAAATATTTTACTTACGAAGGAGTTACTATTCCAATTATGCCTTTAAAGAAGGAATATGAAGAGTATATTAAAATGGGGAGAATGGACAAGGTAGAGAAGATTAAGAAGACTTTAGACAGAAAGTTCTAAATTCGTCCCATTGGGCGCGCTACGCTTTTTAGCTTCAGAAGATCTCTTACCATAAACAGAAATAAAAACTTCTGATATACTTAGCTAATGACTTTTAATGAAGCTATTGACCTGGCAAAAAGTATTATCAAAAGATTCGAAAATATTGAGGGAAAACCTTGGGAGATTGAAGGTTCAATGATAGAACTATCAAAACAAGTTGGTGACTTATCCAAACTCGTGATGTCCTACGAGGGTTATTACCCTAAAGATAGGGGTAAACAGGATGAACATTATGAAGCAACGAAAGATAAAATTGCAGATGAATTAGCAGATCTTCTCTTTACAATTATAAGAATTGCAGATTATTATGATATTGATTTAGAAAAAGCACACATTGAGGCAAGTAAGTCTTCAGACGAATACCTAAAATCTTACGGAGTTTAAATAGAGGTTACTTCTACTCTATTCAATAAATCTCTGCTTTTATCATCTGCCAGGTACATCACTAATCCAAATTCAGTACAAACTGTTTTGTTAATATCTACAACAGATGTTACCATATTTTTGCCACTATTTAAGAACTCTCTTTCAATGTCTTGTATTCTTTTGTCAACTCTTTTGCTATCAATATTATTTGGGGTAGCGCTTGTTTTTAAGACAATCATCAAATATTCTTCTCCAAAAGCCATCAACATAGCTTGTTCTCTTTTGTCGCTTAAAAAGTACGATAATCTTGCCCACTTAACCCGTGAGCAGTTTCGAGTCCAGGATGTACATGTACACTTCCGACAACTCTTTGATACATTTCTCTCCCGGGTTGTTTTACCAAATACCAGAGAACCGGATTCTGTATCTGCAAATACTGCCCTGGCGTGTTCGCGACCGGTTTCCCCAGTTAACTGTTTTAATTTGTTGATATGCTGTCTCCATGATTGAACATGAATAGATTCAGGTCTATTTGGAGCAGGTATAGATGCTCCATTTCCAGCTTTAGCGAGTGCAACTAGTACACCTTTAAATTGATCAAAATCCCAGTATCTAGGTAGAGTCAAAGACTCGATAACACGTCTAGCGTTTAGGTCATATTGTCCGAGATAGATCTCTTCATTGTCTGAAGCCATGGTATATATATTTTATCAAAATAATTAGCCAAAGATATGAGCGAATGTTGTATTATTATAATGTGCGAAAAGTGATAACAAATACAGAACTTGCGGAATTACTTCGAGACATCGCTGCTGCGTATAAAATTAAAGGTGAGAAGAAAAACAGGTTCAGGATAATTGCTTATGAGAGAGCTGCTGATGCGGTAGAGCATCTATCAAGCGAGGCAAAAGATCTTTGGGACGAAGGTAAACTTATGGATGTGTCAGGAATTGGCCCTTCTATTACTGCACACCTCGATGAGTTATTCAAAACAGGCAAGTCAAAACATTTTGATGAGGTTTTGAAAGGTTTACCGCCTGCAATGTTTGAGCTGATGAAAGTGCCAGGAATCGGTGCAAAGACGGCATACAAGCTTTCTAAGGAACTTGGGATTGCTAAAGCTAAAAATGCACTTAGAGAATTAAAAAAGTCGCTAAGAAGTGGACGAGTAGCTAGGATTGAAGGGTTTGGTGAAATTAGCGAGCAAAGATTGGAAAAATCTATCGGTGAGGTTAAAAAAGGTGAAAAGAGACTACTTTTGCCTTATGCTACACTGGTCGCCGATGAAGTCATGAAGTGGCTTAAAAAGTTAAATACGGGACTTGAAGTTCATCCTTTGGGAAGCCTAAGACGAAAAGCTTCAACTGTTGGTGACGTGGATCTTGCGATTTCAACTAAAAAACCAGTAGAAGTTTTGCACCATTTCGTTGATTACCCCAGGAAACTTAGAAAAATCGAGGAAGGCCCATCTAGTGCCTCAATCATGTTGCCGGGAAATGTGCAAGTTGATGCCATGGTTTCGCCACCTAGAAGTTACGGAGCTTTACTGCAACACTTTACGGGCAGTAAGCACCACAATATAGCTTTGAGGGAACATGCTCTAAAAATGGGATTTAGTTTAAATGAAAAAGGGATTAAGAACTTAAAAACTAAAAAAATGAAAAACTTCGAAACGGAAGTTGAGTTTTATGAAGCTCTCGGAATGGAGTGGATTCCTCCGGAGATAAGGGAAGATACAGGTGAAATTCAGGCAGCTCTTAATAATAAGCTTCCTGATTTGGTTGATATTAAAGACATTAAGGGTGACCTACAGATCCACAGTAGTTTTGACATCGAGACAAGCCATGATCTTGGCCAAAATAGCATGGACGAAATCGCAAAGAGGGCAGACGAGTTGGGTTATGAGTATATTGCTTTTACAGAACACAATCCGAGCCAAAGCGGACATAACGAAAGAAGTATGATTGAGTTGTTGAAGCGTAAGAGAGAAGCTGTTGATAAATTAAATTACTCTCTCGTGAAAACTATGAAAAGTTTAAAAAAAATATTTAATAGCCTTGAAATTGATATCATGCCAAACGGTGAACTTCCCGTCCCAGAAACTGGGTTTGACTATTTGGATTTCGCTCTTTGTTCAATCCATTCAAGCTTTAGGCAAAATAAAAAGGATATGACAAATCGTGTTTTAAATGCTTTTAAACACCCCAAGACAAGAATATTTGCCCACCCAACTACAAGGATTTTAAACAAAAGAGAAGGTGTGGAATTTGATTGGGGAGTTCTTTTTGATTTTTTCAAAAAAAGCAAAAAAATTGTTGAAATTAATGCAGACCCGATAAGGCTCGATTTACCGGATATATTAGTTAGAGAAGCCGTGAAATTCGGTGTGAAAATGTCTCTGGGAACAGATACACATTACGTTACAAGTATGGGAAATATGGTATTCGGTGTTTCTGTAGCAAGACGTGGTTGGGCTAAGAAGAGAGATATAATAAACACATATTCCTTAGAGGAGATTGAAAAGATACTTATTCAATAGTAAACTGTTTTAATTAAGGAACAGGAGGTGATAACATTATGCCGCTAATTTTGTTAGTAGTAGGGATAGTTGTTTTGGTAGGTTGGGTGGTTTCTACTTATAACTTTTTTGTTTCAAGTCGTGCCAGAATAAAAGCTTCTATACAAGAGATTGGAAACCAGTTAAAAAGGCAGGCAGAATTAATACCTAATTTGGAAGAATCGACAAAAGGGTATTTAAAACACGAGAAGGGGATATTTGAAAAACTGGCAGATGCCAGGAAAGCTATCTCATCTGCCATTAAATCCGGAAATATAGATAAGATGCTTAATGCAAGTGAGAAAATCGGCTCAATTTTGCCGTCAATCAGAGTTGCAGTTGAAAGTAATCCAGAAATCAAAGGCTCAGAGGTTGTGACTACACTTATGGATGAGCTTCGTGACACGTCAGATAAGGTAATGTATTCAAGGCGGACTCTAATTGATTTGTCTGCTGACTTTAATGTTAAAAGAGTCAGTTTTCCGACAAGTTTGATCGCAAGTATGTTTGGATTTGAAGAGCAAAAAGGTTTGTCAACAAGTGACGTTGGGTCTCATTTGGAAGTGGGTGAGTCTGAAACAAAAGCTCCTAAAATTAAACTTTAAACATGATTAATGTTTACGAAGCGGTTGATGTCAATAGGCGTAAAAGCTTGATTGTGGTTTTTTGTTTTGCACTTTTTTTTGCAACTGCTGTGTATTTTTTAAGTGGTGCACTCGCTTATTATTTTGGCTATGAACCAGGCGGACTGGGGTTTTTGGGACTTGCGTTAATTTTATCAGGTTTGGTGTCTTTTGCTGGGTACTATTACAGCGACTCAATAGTTCTTTCCATATCCAAAGCAAAACCAGCACTAAAAGAATCATATCCGGTTTTTTATTCAGTTACCCAAAACTTATGTCTTGTGGCTAGTCTTCCCATGCCTAGACTTTTTGTTATCGATGACACTGCTACAAACGCTTTTGCAACAGGTCGTGATCCTGATCACGCTGTTGTGTGTGCAACGACAGGGCTTTTAACTAAACTTAATAGAACAGAGCTTGAAGGAGTAATCGGGCACGAGCTAACACACGTTCGTAGTTACGATATTAGGTTAATGTCTATCGTAAGCGTACTTGTAGGTTCGATTGCGCTTTTAGCGGATGTATTACTGCGTGCAACATATTTTCGGGGTAGGAGTGACAGAAAAGGTGGCGGAAATGTTGGTGCAATAATTTTTGTTGTTGGTCTAATTTTTGCCATTCTCTCCCCGTTTATTGCTCAGCTAATTCGTTTGGCAATAAGTCGTAGACGTGAGTTTTTCGCCGACGCGGGAGCGGTGATGCTTACCCGCCAACCTTCGGGTTTAATTTCCGCACTACAAAAGATTAGTAGTGATCATGAGCCCTTGGAAGCCGCCAATAAAGCTACTGCTCATCTTTATATTGAAAATCCTTTTAAGGATAAAATAAGTGATGCCAGAGGCACTTTTGCTAACCTTTTTAACACCCATCCTCCTGTAAAAGAAAGAATCGCTGCTCTTCAACAAATGTCCTAAAAAAGCCACATTAGATATTTATTTTAAGATGGTTTAAAATACAAACTAGCTTCGGAAGAAGAGCCGTTTTTTTAATGAAAAAAAATATTTTATCAAAAGATCAAATCAAACATATTGCTAAGTTGGCAAACCTGTCTTTAGATGAGAAAGAGCTTCAGGTGTACACAGAACAACTAGCTTCTGTATTAAATTACATGGAAGTACTCCAAGAAGTTGACACAAAAAATGTCCCGCCCACTTATCAAGTTTTAGACGGTACTACGAACGTTTTTCGGGAAGATAAGATTAAAAATAGCTTCACTCAAAAAGATGCATTAATACAATCCAAGGTTACACATAAAGGTTATTTTTTGACTAAAAATGTATTTGAAAAGAGAAAAACTTCTGTCAAAGCTCTAAATCACAGAAAAAGAAAGGTGATAGATAAATACAATGCGATTTTATCCGTAGCAGACCCAAAGGGCAATATTGGTCATAAAGACTTATTCGTAACAAAAGGAATTGAAACAACGGCTGGTTCGAGAGTTTTAGAGGGGTTTATACCGCAGTATGATTCTTCCGTCGTTTATGACTTTAAAGAGGCTGGCTATGCTACGAAATACAAATTAAATCAAGATGCTTGGGGGCACGGGGCAAGCGGTGAAAATTCCGACTTTGGCCCGACGAAAAATCCGTGGAATAGCAATAAAGTTGCTGGTGGCTCTTCAAGTGGGAGCGCGGTGGTTGTCGCAACCAGAAAAGTTGACGTTGCCACAGCTACAGATACCTGCGGCTCGATTCGCATGCCCTCTTCCTACAATAACGTGTGCGGAATAAAGCCTACGTATGGGGCAGTAAGTAGGTATGGAGTTATCGCTTTTGCGAGTAGTTTAGACTGTCCTGGGTTATTATCCAACTCCGTTCGAAACTTAAGAAAGTATTTTAAAGTAATAAACAAGAAAGATCCATTTGACGCAACCAGTCAAAGTAAAAACCGTGGGCAAAATTTAGGAAGACAAAAAGGAATTATTGGGATTCCTATAGAGTTTTTAGGCGAGGGAATTGACAGCGAGATCAAAGAAATATTTATGCAAGCTGTGGAGACTTTTAGAAAAGCCAATTTTAAAGTCAGAAAGGTGTCACTTCCCCATACTAAATATGGAATTGCCGCTTACTACATTATTGCTCCGACCGAAACAGCTAGTAACTTGGCAAGGTATGATGGTGTTCGCTATGGAAATGACAGAGGCTACTTTGGGCCTGAAGCAAAAAGAAGAATAATGCTTGGGACATTTGCATCCTCAGCTGGTTATACTGGCAGATATTATGAGAAAGCTGCTCGTGTTAGAACACTTTTTATTAGAGACCTTGAAAAAGCTTATAAGAAAGTTGACACAATTTTAGCTCCAGTTTCACCAATACCACCTTTTGATATTGGTGAAAAATCGGGTGATCCACTAGAGCTTTACTTGATGGATATATACGCTGCCCCGGCAAGCTTATCGGGTACTCCGTCTCTTTCCATTCCCTGTGGATTTACTAAGACTAATCTTCCTGTAGGAATGCAAATTATGGGTCCAAGATGGTCGGAGGAGATTCTTTTTGATCTTGGTGAGCAATATCAAAAGCTTACCGATTGGCACAAAAGAGAGCCACAATCATGAGAAGTTTTAAGCCTATTATTGGTCTTGAGATTCATGTAGAACTAGCGACTTTATCCAAGATGTTTTGCGGTTGCCCTGCAGATCACTTTGGGAAACCTCCAAATACTCAGACGTGCCCTACTTGTCTTGGATTGCCAGGTGCTCTTCCCGTACCGAATAAAAAGGCAATAGAGTGGACAATATTAGTAGGGCTTGCACTAAAGGGAAATATTAACAAGAAATCAAAGTTTGATCGAAAGCACTATTTCTACCCCGATTTACCTAAGGGGTATCAGATTAGCCAATACGACGAGCCTTTGTGCTTTGGTGGCTATTTGCAAACATCCTCTGGAATGGTGAAAATAACCAGGGTTCATATAGAGGAAGATACTGGAAAGTTGCAGCACAAAATAATTGGGGGTAAAAAAGTAAGTCTAATAGATTTCAACAGAAGTGGTGTACCACTGGTCGAAATTGTCACCGAGCCAGATATCCACTCAGCTCAAGAAGCTAAAGAGTTCGCTCAAAAATTACAAAAGATAATTCGATACCTTGGCGTGTCTGATTGCGATATGGAAAAAGGCTCGATGAGACTGGAAGCTAATACGTCATGGGGGCTTAATTTGGGTTATAAAGTTGAAATTAAAAATATTAACTCATTTAGATTTTTAGGGAAGGCAATTGAGTATGATTTGAAAAGGCAAAAAAAGATTTTGGAAACGGGCAAGACTCCCCAACAGGAAACACGGGGATGGAATGAAGCAAAAAGTGAGACAGTTACACAAAGATATAAAGAGACAGCCGATGACTACAGATACTTCCCTGAACCTGATATTCCTCCTATGATATTTAGTAAATCCTATATTTCGAAAATCAAATCTCAAATACCGATGTTACCCGAAGATAAAATGCGCTTATTTATCGATAAATACGGTATAAATACTGAGTATGCAGGGATATTAGTTCAAGATAAGTCTCGTGCTGATTATTTTGAAAAAGCATGTGTTTTTGCCGCGAAACAAAGTATTAACCCTAAGGATATTGCTAATTTAATGTTAAATAGAGGGATTGATGGTAAGTTTAGTGATCCTGAAAAATTTATATCAAGTTTAGTGAGTAAAAATGTTAAAAAATACTCAGGGCAAAGCGAATTATTGGAGACCATAAAAGAAGTTATAAAAAAAGAAAAGAAAGCTGTTGCCGATTATAAAAAAGGTAACGACAAAGTTTTAGGTTTTTTGATAGGAGCCTTGCAGGTTAGATTAAAAGGAAGGGCCGATCCTAAAGTCGCCAGGAACGAGTTAATTAGGCTTCTAAAATAAGATGAGAGAATTTGTCAGCACGATTAAGTCGAGACACTTCACTTATTTGTGGTTTTCCCAGATAATTTCCCAGTTAATAATCAATACTTTAAGTTTTCTTATTATCACCAGAATATTCGAGTTAACAAACTCGACAATAGCCGTCTCTTTTGTCTGGGTTGCTTATGCAATGCCCGCAATTGTATTCGGACCGATCGGCGCAGTAACTGCTGACATAGTCGACAAGAGAAAAATAATGATATTAAGTCTGGCATTTCAGTCTCTTGTTATTTTCAGCTTTTCATTTTTTTACTACAAATATTTGTTCCTTTCTTATGCAGTTGTGTTTACTTATTCGTTGTTTAACCAATTTTATATGCCTTCGGAAGCTGCAACTTTGCCGCACATTGTACACAAAAAAAGATTACCTCAAGCTAATAGTTTATTTTTTATTACCGTTCAGTCAGGTTTGGTTTCAGGATTCGTACTTGCTGGTTTTCTTTATAACTTTGTAGGTTTTAAGGTTACAACCATAGCCGCATCCGTAGTTTTAGCAACAGCCGCCTTAAGCGTAAGCTTATTGCCCACACTCAAATCCCACGAAAAGTTACCCCGTGACTTTGAGAAAGGAGTCGGCAAGTTTTTCTCTGACATGCTCGAAGGTTATAGTTTCATCAAAAACAATACCAAAATACTCTTTCCTTTCTTAATTTTGATTGGTTTGCAAGTAACTTTGTCTATTGTTGTTGTTAGTTTGCCGGCGATTGTTTCACAGGTAGTCAAGACCGAGGTAAGTTTAGCTGGTCTTATTGTTGTTGTTCCTGGTGCTGTTGGCGCACTCAGTTCTACATTCATTGTCGCAAGACTTATGGAAAGGCGGGTAAGAAAGAGAAAATTAATCTGGTACTCTTTGCTTATTTTGTCTATTTGTCTATTGATAATAAGTACAATCGTTCCAAATGTTTACTTCTGGCTAGGAAGATTGATTGCAATCTTGTGCTTTTTTCTAGCAGGAGGCGCGTATGTTGTTGGGATTATTCCATCTCTTACTTTTTTGCAGGAGGTTACGCCCCAAGACCTTATGGGAAGAGTTTTTGGTAATATTTGGTTTGTTACAACTGTTGCGACTCTGTTACCTGTTTTGTTTTCGGCTACAATCACGGAAATTTTCGGAATTAAGCTTTTGTTATTCATCTTGGGGATTGGGGGAATTCTAGTTAGTCTTTGGTTTAAAAAAAGACAAAAGTATCTGATAATATGAAAGAAAAATGATTGACTTTGTCCACCTTCATCTCCATACAGAATACTCACTTCTTGATGGCTTATCTAAAATTAGGGTTTTGACAAAACACATTAGAGAAAACGGAATGAATTCTGTCGCTATAACTGACCATGGAGCAATGTATGGTGCTATCGAATTTTATAAGTTGGTTAAAGATGCTGGTCTTAAACCAATCATCGGCGTAGAAGCGTATACCACGAATGTTAAGCACACAGAAAGGATAGAGCGAAGCAAGATACAGAATTTCCACCTACTTCTATTAGCTAAAAATTTGGAAGGTTATAAAAATCTTATGAAGTTGATCTCCATTGCCCACCTTGAGGGATATTATTATAGGCCAAGATTTGATAGGGAAACCCTTGGTAAATACTCCGGGGGTTTAGTTTGCACGTCAGCTTGTGGCCTGGGTGAACTCGCTCAAGCTTTTGTCAACGAGTCTTACCAAAAGGCTAAAGAAATAGCCGAGTGGTACTTGAACCTTTTTGGAGAAGATTATTATTTAGAAATACAAAGGCACTACTATGACTCCTTTGCTACGTCAACACAAAATCAAGAAATTAAAAACTCTTTATACACTATGGCCAAAAATGAAAAGATAACAAACGATGGAGTTTTGAAATTGAGTAGGGAATTAGGCATACCGATTGTTGCCACAAATGACGCCCATTATATAAAAAAGGAAGACGCCACAGCACAAGATGCATTAGTTTGCATTGCGACTGGTAAAAATGTATCAGACATTAAGCGTTTGAGATTTATTGACAGCCCAAGTTTTTGGGTAACAACTCCCGGTCAGATGCAGGAACTTTTTCCAGATTTGCCCGACGCTCTGGAAAATTCTTTGAAAATAGCAGATAAATGCAATGTCGAGTTTGTTTTGGGACAGTGGTATTTTCCTGAAATAGAAATTAAAGACGGTAAAAAACCGGAGGAAATATTAAAAGATAAAGCCCAAAACTCATTGAAAGAGAAATTTAAAAAAGTCGATAAAGAACTTACGGATAGACTTGAAAAAGAGCTTGAAGTTATTTGTAAAAAGGGATACGCCCCTTATTTTTTAATCTATGAGGATATGGCTCAATGGGCAAAATCGAGGCAGATCCCAATCAACACCAGGGGAAGTGTGGCAGGTTCCTTGGTGTCTTTCTGTTTGGGAATTACGACAATAGATCCAATTAAATACGTTCTGCCTTTTGAGCGTTTTTTAAATCCGTTTAGGCCATCTGCCCCTGACATTGATATAGATATTGCTGATGATCGTAGAGAAGAGATGATTGATTATTTGAAAGAAAAATACGGCAAGAACAGAGTCGGACAGATTTGCACTTTTGGGAGAATGTTAGCAAAAGCTTCTGTCCGTGATATAGCTAGAGTCTTAGGTTTTCCATATTCAACGGGAGATAAGATTGCAAAACTAACCCCTTTGGGATCACAAGGTTTTCCAATGACAATAGAGCGAGCCCTTAAGGATAGCCCCGAGCTTAGTGCCTTATACAAAATGGATAAAGATGCAAAAGTCATAGTCGACTTGGCTAGACAGATCGAAGGAAACGCAAGACATGTGTCTGTTCACGCAGCGGGTATTGTTATTGCACCCAAAGAGCTAACAGAATTTACTCCGATTCAATATGAACCCAATGGAACCAAAATTATTACTCAATACGAAATGCATTCTTGTGAGGAGATCGGTTTAGTCAAGCTTGATGTTTTAGGGATTCGAAATCTATCGATTCTACGAGGAGCTGTAGAGCTTGCTCGGATTAACCGCACGATTAGTATCGACCTAGTTAAGATTCCGCTTGATGATAAAAAAACTTTTGAGATGCTCTCTCGCGGCGAAACCATGGGTACGTTTCAGCTATCAGGTTCGGGGATGACAAGATATCTAGTCGAACTTAAACCTGAGCGAATTGAGGACATTATGGCAATGATAGCCCTTTTTAGGCCAGGACCCATTGCTAACATTCCGGAATATATTGCAAGGAAAAAAGGTGAGAAAAAAGTTACTTATTACCATCCTAAAATGGAAAAATTTTTGGACAAGTCTTTTGGAATTCTTGTTTACCAAGATGACCTTTTGTTTACTGCTCTAGAAATGGCAGGTTATACATGGGAGACTGTCGATAAATTCAGAAAAGCAGTGGGTAAAAAAATTCCCGAGGAAATGGCCAAGCAACACGACATCTTTGTCGAGGGTTGTATAAAGCATTCATCTATGACAAAAAAAGAGGCAGAGGGTTTATGGAAACTTTTCGAGCCATTCCAGGGTTACGGGTTTAATAAGGCTCACGCAGCTAGTTACGGCATGGTTGCATACCAGACTTCTTACATGAAAGCTAACTTCCCCGTGGAATATATGACAGCACTTTTGACTGCGGAGGCAAAAGATACCGATAAAGTTTCAGCTGCAATAAATGAATGTAAAAGAATGGGAATAAGAGTACTACCTCCCGATATTAACGAATCCAGCGTCGGATTTAATATTGAAAAAGTCGAAAATGGTGAAGAAGCGATAAGGTTTGGACTCGATGCAATTAAAAATGTGGGTAAAGCCGCAATAGAAGCGGTACTTGAGGAAAGAAGTAAAAGCAAGTTTACTTCTTTTGTAGACCTTGTCAGACGTGTTGACGGAAGACGTGTAAACAAGAAAGTTTTAGAGAGTTTAATCAAAGTCGGTGCTTTAAGTAAGTTTGGAAATAGAGCCTCACTTTTGTATTCGATTGACACAATAAGAGATAAATACAGACTTAAATCCAACTCTCCTCAACAGGGACTTTTTGGGGACGACTTGGATAAAATTGCCGGACCTAAGGATTTTATATTCCCCGATGTTGACGAATTTAACGAAGAAGAATTGCAGAGTTTTGAAAAACAATTGCTCGGGTTTTCTCTAACTGGCAAGTCTATTTTTGAACTACTTGGAAACCTCGAAAAGTTTGCTACGCATAAAATTAACCAAATTGAGGCCTCCAAAAATTCTTACAACTTAAAAATTGCAGGTTTGGTAACTGACATGAGAGTGGTGTTTACAAAAAGGAAAGGTGACGAGATGGCATTTGCAAAAGTTGAAGACGATACAGGTACTATCGAGGTCGTAATTTTTCCGAAGGTATATAAAACTTATAGGGAGGTGCTTGTTTCAAGAAAACCCCTCCTTGTTTCAGGTAAATTAGACACCAGGGAGGAAACCCCTGTAGTTTTGGTTGACTCTCTCTTTTTAGAAGGAGAAACAATTGAGAACAATTTCTTTATCAGAATTCCAAAAAAGGCTTCAGTCGAAAAACTCACAAGTCTTAAAAACTTGCTTCTTAAAAATCCAGGGCATACTCAAGTAATATTAAAATTTGAAGAAAAAAATAAAGAATACATGTTGCCCATTAAGGTTTCGTGGACGGAGAGTTTGGCAAGATCAATCTCCGACTTGCTTGAGAGGGAAGATTTAAGCTAAAATAGCGTTGATATGGCAATTTCAGTGAACTTTAAAGGTTCCGTTTTCGGCGTAGGTGACAAGGTGGTTGTGCACATAAATGTCAAAGAAGGAGAATCGTCTAGCGAAACAGGGAAAACCCGCACACAGGTATTTGAAGGTACTGTAATTTCAATAAAAGGCAGGGGTTTTGGTAAATCATTTACTGTTCGGCGAATTGGATCTACAAAAGTAGGGATTGAAAGAATATTTCCTATAAACTTGCCTTCGATCGAAAAAGTGATTGTAAAAAGAAAGGGCAAAGAGGGAGTTCGCCGTTCTAAGCTGTACTATATAAGGCAAAAGTCTAAAAAAGAGATTGAAAAAATCTACAGCCGAGCAGCAAGACGCATTTAACTGGTATAAACTCCACTTACAAAGAATTTACAATCCTCGCAAGTGATTTTGATCCCCCAAAATACAATTTTGAGGATGCAAATTAAAGTATTTTGGGTATAATAATTTAATGCTTGTTATTGGTATTGACCCCGGAACAGCAACAACTGGGTGGGGAGCAATAGAAGTAAATGGAAATGGTATTATTCTTCGTGGATTTGGTTTAATCGAAACTAATAAAGAACTTTTAGCGGAAAATAGACTATTTGGTATTTACAGGGAAATGCGTGCTCTTTTAAAAGAACATCGACCAGACGTTTTGGCAATTGAAAAGTTGTTTTTTGCGACAAATGCCAAAACAGCTATACAGGTTGGTCAGGCTCAGGGAGTGATGCTCCTTTCAGCGGCAGCTTTTAAGGTACCGGTTTTTGAATACGCACCTGGAACTATCAAAAAAGTTATAGCGGGTGATGGGAGAGCTGATAAAAAAGTGATACAGCAGTCTGTCAGAAAAGTGCTCGGGAGTAAAGTTCGAAGCCGTGCGCGAAAAAAGACACACTTTGACAATAGTGCAGATGCTTTAGCTGTAGCATTATGCCACGTATATAGTACTCGGGTTTCAGGATAAGATGGGGGTGATATAAATGAGTTTCAAAGTTGGTAGAGTAGTTCATTACTATGACAAAATAAAAGTAGCGGTAGTTGATCTAACTGGCGATGTTTCCGTTGGAGATAAATTGAAGTTTGCCCGTGGGGGTGAAGATCTTTTTGAACAAAGTGTCGAAGAAATGCAAATGGAGCACAAAAAGATAACGACTGCTAAAAAAGGAGAAACAGTTGCTATAAAAGCAACTGAGGAGGTTAAAGAAGGTGCCGAGGTATTTAAAGTATAGGGGAAAATTTATCTTCTCGGAAAATAAGTCTTTGAAAAAGAGGGTAAATAGATTAGTCAGTAGTTTATCTTTGAACTGGGTAGATGCAATGAGAATCTTTACTGTTTCTTCAATAAATTCACGTTCCCGTGCTGTAGCGAGAATTTGGGGGCTCTCAAAAATTTGGCAAGAGATACTTAATATTAAACCCGCCTATATAATAGAGACTGTTTCAGAAAAATTTGAAAAACTTAGCGAAGGTCAAAAAGATGAAGTTATTTTGCATGAGTTAGCTCATATTCCAAAAAACTTTTCAGGTGCACTTGTTGCTCATACAAGACGGGGTAAAAGCAATTTCCATAAAAAACTTGATGAAATAATTACTAACCACAGAAGACAAAAAAGAAAATGAAAATACTCTTGGTTCACGGCGAAGACTTAGTCAAATCAAAACTCCGACTTGAAGAGATTGTTCATAACATTAAAGAGAAAGGCTACGAAGTCAAGAGAATTGGGGGAAAAGAAAATGTTAATTTACAGGAGGTAACCCGTTTGCAATCACTTTTTAGTCAAAAGACACTCTATGTAATTGACGATGTTGACCCAAGAATTTTCCAAAATTTTGTTACGAAGCAGAAAAAGACGTTAGAGGTTGATGTCATTGCTTACTTTTCGAAAGAAATAGGCAAAACGATATTAGGAAACTTGCCAAAAGGAGCCAAGGTTGAAAAATTTGACATTCCGCAAAAACTTTGGACCTTTCTTGACTCTTTTTATCCGAGTAATGTCAAGTTAATCTTGGATCTACTCCATCAAGTCGTTGAAAAAAACGCAGTCGAAATGATTCTTGCTATTCTTTCCAGACACTTGCGGGACATCTATTGGGTAAAAACAGAGCCTAAAACTTTTAATGCTCCGCCCTGGAGGATAGGAAAACTCAAAAGACAATCTGAAAGATTTAGTGTCCAAAAGCTTAAAAAAATAATATCTCTCTTGGCTGAAGCTGACTATAATTCGAAAATAGGTAAAGTTGATTTACTCACTTCCCTTGACCTTATCATAATTAAGAATTTAAACCCCACTAAATCGAATTTGCAATTCTAGTTAGTGATAAAGTATTTTGGGTATAGAATAAATTAATGGCCCTATTTGGAACAAGCGGCATAAGAGGCGATGCTGAGAGGCTTTTTACTAAGCAATTCTGTTTTGACTTGGGTAGAACTTTTGCAAAGTTTATAACTTTACATAAAAATGATGGAGGCGTGGCTGTAGGTATAGACCCAAGAGGATCTAGCCCTAGAATTTCAAAAGCTGTTATGTCGGGATTATCTTTTGAGGGTAGAGAAATTTATGATCAAGGTGCCACTTGTGTCCCGTCGATAAATTATATTTTGCAAACTGGAGGCCAGTACGCAGGCGGTGTCATGATATCCGGTAGTCATATTAAGGACTATTTAAACGGTGTCAAGTTTTTCTTTAATAAAGAAGAGATACTCAAATCACAAGAAGCGGAAATTGAAAACATTTACAATTCTTTAAAAGAAAAGGAGTTTTACAGAGGGTTTGAGGTAAAAACTCATAGTGAAGATTCCGCTAAAACTGAGTACAGCGAAATGCTTATTAAAATTGCAGATAAAGATTATCCAAGATGGAAAGTGGTAGTTGACGCAGGTGATGGAGCTCAGTCGGATATAATGCCACAGGTATTAGATTTACTTGGGTTAGAAGTAGTAGAGTTA
>Ga0155722_130_pt1 | contig 45889 bp, 43 predicted proteins | sample RifCSPlowO2_01_FD_107378 | JGI IMG/M metagenome (GOLD analysis project Ga0155722, IMG submission 107378) | Candidatus Woesebacteria bacterium RIFCSPLOWO2_01_FULL_39_21 | reverse complement strand
CCCACACATGAGCAGTATTACCGGATTATTTCAGTTTATACGAACAAGCATTCGCATAAACAGTAGTTAGGCAAAATTGGAAAAGTCAACCCATTTAATTTATAAATAAAAATTATGGAAAAAGTCGATATTTTGACGCCACCAACATTTACAAAAAGTGGCATTATAAAAACAATTAAGCAGGCATGGAATAATGAAGATTGGATTGGGACCTTCAATTTGTGGATTATTCAAAGTGAGCCGATTCCATCAGTTGTTTATCAAGTTAGAAGTCCGAAATCTAGTTGGGCGCCTGGTAAACTCGATGTTACCGCAGGTGGTCACTACTCCTCAGGCGAAGAATTAGAAGATGGACTTAGAGAAGTGAAAGAGGAATTGGGTAAAAGATATAAGCCAAAAGAGTTAACCTACTTGGGCAGAAAGATGCATGTCAGTCCCGATGTAAATGGAAAAATGCGTCAAAATATCGTTGACATCTCGTTTATTCTCGACAATTCCCAACTTAGCACATATTTATTGCAGGAAGCCGAAGTATATGCCATTACTTCTCTGCCAATAGGCGAGCTGATCAAAGTTCACTCAAAGCTCGAATATCAGTTCCAAGCAGAGGCATTTGTTGCTGATGGTAAGACAATTAAGTTAGATGTTAAAAAGGACTCTTTCCCTTTTAACTGGGATAACTATCATTTTAAGATAGCGCTATTGGCAGACAGGTTCTTGAAAGGAGAAAAAAATCTTATTTATTAAGGTAGGGCTGGCTTTTTCAACTCAAGGGGGCGTTGTACTTTCGCTCCCGTTGGTCGCTCACCCTCGCCTAACACAGTATTTGCGATTCGCTGGTTGCACCTCTTCGCCAATATTCCGCCACAAATTTTAATTTGATAAAATACGGATGTGTAGCGGAACATCGCATATACCGAAACGTTAGGCAAAATCAATTCGAATTTTTTCGTCCGCATGCCACCAATTAAATCTTCTAGTTAAGCCACTACACATATTTATCCTTTATGAAGATAGAATTTGTTGTTTTTGTAATTGAAGGACACTTCGTCGAATTGATCGAAAAACCCCTGTCTACCAAGTAACCCCCAGCCTGTATTTGATATTTCTTCGCTAAAGACTATATATGAGTCAAATTGATGACTTTTTCCTTTCTGAACAACCATGAGTTCTACTATGTAAGCTCTCCCTTTCATTTGCTTTTTTGTATCTTTTACACCGGAGAAAAGCTCTCTTTGTTTTATCATTGAAAGATCAATATCCAAAACTCGAGCTATATCTGCATGGAAAACGTTTGTGTATGCACCCGAATCCAACATCGCGCGATAACTTACTGACTTGCCATTTTCTTTGTTAGTTATTTTAATGTCCAAAAACGGTATTTTATCGTTTCGAACAACTTCAAAAGGAAACTTGAACTGCATATTATCTATCAACCTATGTAGGGGACGTATTTTATAGGCACTTTAAACAAAGTTGGAACGCCAACTCCTTTTTTCTGCGCTTCTTTATAAACCTTAACAGCATCTTTACCGCTTGACACCACCTTTTGAGTATCTGGTTTAAAAGCAACCCATTTACCACTGTATTTTTTGATTAATTTATATAAGTTTGAGTTCATGTCCTAATTATACCCTACTGTCAACTACCACCAATTAAATCTTTTAATGGAATCGCCGTTTGAAGGATTGAAATATTTTTTACCAAAATTCTCTCCATCCGAAGTTTTTTCCAGCCATATTTGACCTTCAAGTCCCTTCTCCCAATCAACAATTTTTATTGTTCCCAAGTGTACTCCAGTCTCTTTGGTCAACATTGTAGATGAGTGAACATAAGTAAGAGAGTTGTTGTTACTTTCTACAACAAACAATACATGTCTACCACCCCGATTTCGAATTAAGTCCCCCACCCCTATGTCTTTTAAATTAATTTTCTTGGCCACCTTGTCGTTCGTTAACTTTTCTGCACTTGCTCTCCAAGCAGGATTCCAGTCTGGAAACTTATTTCTATTAAATATTCTGGGTGCTATACCCTGTCCACCTCTCTCCCTGTCGAGAGAATTGGCTAAATTAAAAACAAGTCCAGAGCAATCGACTCCGATTCTATTTTGTCTTAAGAAAGCTCTTAGCTCCTTCTTTGCCAATTTTCCCAACTGAACATTTTTCTTTCTTGCTCTGACTAATGCAGCTCTTACTATTTGCTTTGGGGTACCTTTGCCGGAATATGGCCCCCTAATACCTTTCTTTACCTTATTTATCCAATAAGGACAGTTAATTAATGTGCTACCAAAACTTAAGTTTAAATAGTCCCGTAACAGCTTGTAAGTTTTGGGGTATTTTTTAAGCTGCATTTTTACCTAATTTATTAATCAAACTTTTCACAAAACTTTCTATATCCCCACTCGAACAGACTAATACTACACTTTTTCCCTTTTTTGTCTCGTTTTGAATATTGTTTATTAGCTCACCGTCAAGTGGAATATACACAGAATTATCTCCAAAAATTTTAACCATATCCGGACCCGTTAATCTATCTTTTCTTTTTACAGATGTCTTTATTTTTCGTATAAATACTTTATCTGCAAAATTAAAAGCATCTCTGAACAAATAAAGACTGGTTTTAGACCTTAAAATTGAGGCAAAGGGATCCAAAATTAAAAGGATCTTATAACTCCTAAAGTCCTTTCTTAAACTCTTAAGAACTTCGCTTATTTTAAAAGGATGCTGCGCAAAATCTTCTACCATAACCATTGACCTTGTTTTAAGTCTAATTTCCAACCTTCTTTTTACCCCTTTAAAACTGGCCAAACTGTCTGATATAAAACTTTTACTTATCCCCAACTCTCTCGCCATCACAAAAGCACCTGAAGCATTTTGCCTTTGATACTCACCTAAGACCCTAAGCTTACCGCCATATTCATTCCCATGATAATAAACAACACGAGACTTCGAATATTTGACAATTTTCTCTAAGTTTTCACCCTTTTTACAAGCAACTATTAAGCCATCCTCTGGCACGTTTTTTACTAAACGAATAAACCGTTCAATATAAAGCTCTTTTCTTGGAAAGACATTGAAGTGGTCCCATTTCGCTGAGGTCAAGAGAAGGTACTTGGGCTTATAATATTCGAACTTTGATTTCTCATCAAAATAAAGTACAGCCGGGTGTTCATCTCCTTCCACTATCGAATAATCCGAGCTACCGATATAAACCGTGTCAACTAAATCAAGCGCAAAACCTGCAACTTCATAAGATGGATCAATCCCACTGTCTCTGAAAATCTTAACCAGCATCGCTGTAATCGTTGTTTTACCATAAGTACCCGAAACAACAATAGAATTACTTTTTACCAAATTATCCCCAAGAAATTTTGCCCAAGACAAAACTTTTAATCCCAACCTTTTGGATTCTAAAACTTCAGGATTATTCCTGTCCATTATCATCGCCCCACCACCAAGAATGACTAAATTAATTTTGGGAGTTATATGTCCTGCGTCAAAACCATTCTGTAGTTTGAGATTATTTTGTTTTAAATAGACACTTGCCGGAGGATAAACATCTTTATCACTGCCCGTGACTTTCCATCCCTGCTTCTTGAGCATTACTGCAACACCCCCCACTGCAGGAGCGCACATACCCACAAAATGAACCCAAGGTTTTTTAGAAGTCATACTTAAGTTTTTTAACAAGCCTGGTTAAGCTTGGGAAATCGTAATACTTTTTTAAAAACTCTCTATCTTGCAAAATATGCCTTGCATTCTTTCCATAATCTTTGGAGTTTAAATACTTTAACTTTGCCAAATCGGCCGACCAGCTTACTCCATCAAAAAATTCAAACCCTTTAAATTGTGTTTTATATAAAGATTTTTCCCCATAACAAGTGCCAAGATAAGTATATTCCCTTCTAGAGTTTTTGGCCCAATCCACAACCATAGTCATCATTCCCATTCCCAAACTTTTTTCTCTATAACCAACATCATAAAAAGCGTGAGCATAATGCACAAATTCCTGAGTAGCGTTAAGCGCAGCAAATCCCATTAATTTGCCCTTTTCAGCAAATACTGCCACTTTGTTATAATTGCCGAGGTCCGAAAAAATCTTTTTCAAACCAACACTGCTTAAGGTAGCACCCCAAAAGCGATCTTTTACAAATTTCCGAGCCAGTTTAAAGTCTCTATGTTTCGGTTGAAACTGCCCCATGTCTTTAACTTCAAAATACAAATTACTAATCTTTCCAATAACCCTTCTATTTTCACTAGATAGTTCAAAATTCTTTAAATTAACTCTGGAGCTTCTTGCTAAGTAATATAGATCCTTAATTGAACGAACCGGAAGAAATCCCTTGGCGTAAATATGGCCAACTTCATCATTGTCCTCTTTAATTAAATAAACTTGGTAGGGAAAGAGGTATTTTGAATAATCAACTTTTGCCTCTGAATAAAAATATTTCATTTCTTTAGTTTCAAAGCTTTCCCTTCCAAAGCAAATCTAACTGCCTTTCGGTCACTCCAAGGATACTCAACATTTTTATATGCCATAGATTTTTCGTGGCCTTTTCCGCAAATCACAACTGTGTCTCCCCTTTGTGCTATTTTATTTATAGCATACCAAATCGCCCTACCTCGATCGGGAATTTTATAAATTTTCGTTTTTCTGTTTCTTACACCTTGCTCTATCTCCATAATTATCTTATTTACATCTTCGGACCTTGGATCTTCGGCAGTAAAAACGGAAACGTCAGCAAACTCCGACGAAATGTGCCCCATCATCGGCCTCTTTTGAATATCTCTCTCTCCGGCACAACCAAAAATTGCAATAACACGACCCTTGGAACTTTTTCTAACCAAACAAAGTACCTTTTCTAGGGCATTCGGGGTATGAGCAAAATCTATATATACGCCAAATCCTTTTTTGTTATTTACTTTCTCGAGTCTTCCTTCCAAGGGTTTAAAGCTTGAAAGAGCTTTTTTTATATCTTTCCACTCAATACCCAGATTCCGACATGCGGCAACTGCAGCAAGTGTATTTGAAACGTTATATAAGCCCGGGAGACTAGTTTTCAAATAAATTAGTTTTTCTTTTACTTCTAAAGTTATTGAACTTACATCTTTAGCAAAATCAATATGGGTAGCAAAATAATCAACATTAGAGCGATCAATGGCATAGGATATTATTGTCGCATTTTTAGAAATCTTACCCACAATAAAATCAAACGAAGAGTCATCCCGATTTAATACTGCTGTTTTAACTTCCTTAAACAGAAGAGCTTTCGCATTCCTGTAATTCTGCCATGTTTTGTGATAATCAAGGTGTTCATGAGTAATATTAGTTAAAACCCCCACATCAAAATTTATCCCCGCTACTCTACTTTGATCAAGTCCGTGAGAAGTAACCTCCAAAACCGCATATTTACAGCCAGCCTTAACCATTTTTGATAAAAACTTCTGCAAAGCAATTGGTTCAGGAGTCGTTACGTGGAAACCTGTATCATAATTTTTATCTCCTATTTTTGCTCCCAAGGTTGTAATTAAGCCGACTTTTTTATTAGCCTCCCTTATTATCCAGTAAATAAGTGTTGCTGTTGTAGATTTACCATCCGTTCCAGTTACACCAATGAATTTAAGCTTTTTGGAAGGTTGACCAAAATAATAACTTGCGAAATCTCCTTTTATTTTATGCGCAATTCTTTTAAACGACTGTGGAAATCTCGTCATATCCGCTGCATATTATCATTTGATTATACTATAATCTAAGAATGGATATTCAGCTTCCTCCAAAAACCAGACTAATGGTAGAAAAATATATAAAATTAAAAATTGGTAAATACGAAATAAACACACCGTACTTTGAAAACTTTGTAAGAAAAAAAAGGATTAAGAGAGTTTTTGCAGGTAAAGGTACCCCCGAGGAAATCCAGAAAACAGCAATCAATTTATTTAAGTCGCATGGAAAAAACCTATATGACTTTGATCCATATCAAATAAGACATTATATGCTGATGGCTAGTATTGGAATCGATTGTTCTGGTTTTGCGACAAATATCATTGACACCTTTCTTAAAGAAATTTATCTCGGATCGATTAAAAAAAGTTTAAGACCGCTTAAATCTTCACTTTTTTCTTACTTTAGACACCATATTAGAACTTATACAAATCTGTCAGCTAACACACTTACAAGCTTAGTTAATTGTATTATTATCAAAGACATAAATAGAGTTTTACCCGGTGATTTTATTAGATTCGGGCCAAGTCATATAGCTATAATTAGCTCCGTAGACAAATTTGGTAATAAGGTTAAAAAAATTACTTACTACCATAGTACTTGCGACTATTTTGAACAACATGGTGTAAGAAAAGGAGAAATAGTTATCACAAACTCAAACAAAAATTTAGAGAATCAAAAGTGGACCGAAATTTTAAGGGGTAAAAACTGGAGCTATCAAGATTATATGTCGAGTGAGTCAGGGGAAAGAGGAATCAGGCGATTAAAATCAATAAGTTCGAAATACCCTCAGGAGTTGTTAGAAAAACTAATTGTAAATTTTTCCTAAAGCGTAAACTTCTCCTCTTAGAGCAATTCTAACCGCTTCTCTATCCGACCAATAATAATCCACTCCCTTGTAATCGATGTATCTTTCATGACCCTTGCCACAAATTACAACTACATCGCTCCTTCTGGCAATATTCTGTATGGCTTCGGCTATCGCCTCTCCCCTATCAGGAATAGAAATATAACCCCCGGTTGCACCTTTTTCTAAATCTTTTAAAATATTTTCCTCTTTCTCTAACCCTGGGTCCACCGAAGTAAAAATCGTATAATCTGCATACTTGGTTGAAACCGCACCCATCAATTGCCTTTTTATAACATCTCTTCCTCCCTCGGCACCTACTAAAGCAATAATTCTCTTATCGGGATATATGCTCCTTAAAGTACTCAAACAACTTTCTAAACCGTTGGGAGTGTGCGCATAGTCAATAAAAATATTAATATTCTTATTGTTTTTGAACGCATCCAATCTCCCTTCGGGAGGTCTAATAAAATGAATGGACCTTAGAATACCTTCCCAAGAAATTCCCAGGATTCTTGAAGCCGATATTGCAGCGACTAGATTGTAGACATTAAAAACACCCAATAAGCGAGAGTCTATCTTATATTCCTTATTTATTAAAAACTGTGTTCCGGTGGACTTTAATCTGACAGAACTTACTTTAAAATCTGCGTTTTTCTCAATTCCATAAGATATAACTTTTCTATCTTTGTATTTTGAAAGAAAGAAAGTATAAAAGACATCGTCTTTGTTTAAAACAACTTTTTTTGACTTCTTCAGAAGTTCAGCCTTAGCATCTCTATATAACCTGAAACCTCCATGGTAATCTGAATGTTCCCATTTTGTTACATTCGTTAAGACACCTATCTCAAAATCAACACCCTGGACTCTTTTTTGATCGATAGCGTGCGAAGAAACTTCTATAACTGCATACCGACAACCAGCCTTTACCATCTTTGAAAGAAAAGATTGGATTGATAAAGCTCCAGGGGTCGTCAACCTACCTGTGTCGTAACTCTTTTTGCCAATTTGTACATTAACAGTAGTAATCAGTCCACATTTTTTGCTGTTGTTATTCAAAATTTGACTGATTAAAGTTGCTGTTGTAGTTTTACCATCCGTCCCTGTAATCCCAATAACTTTAAGTTTTTTTGACGGATTACCAAACCAGCTTGAAGAAAGAATGGCCAAAGCCGAACGAGTGTCATTAACCTTAACAACAGTAACTTCTCCTTTATAAGATTTGGGGATTCTTTCAACGACAACAACAGCTGCTTTGTTTTTTATCGCTTGGTCTACAAAATTATGTCCGTCAGACCGCAGTCCTTTAATTGCAACAAACAGTCCTCCTTTTTTTACTTTTCTGGAATCGTCATAGATATTCGTCACATCAATGTCTTTTTGTCCAAAGACTCTGTATTTAATTTTTGCTTTATTTAAATCTTCGAGAAGACTAGTTAATCTCTTCATTTCTCTCTTATTGAAGCACCAAGTTTTTTCAGATTTTCCGAGAATTTTGGATGACCACGATACAAAACGTCAGCATTTAATATTTCAGACTCGCCATCAGCAACCATTGTTGCCATCACCATAGCGACTACAGCCCTTATTATGTAAGGCGCCTCCATTTTTGCACCTTTCAGCTTCGATCCTGCAAGCACAATTACCCTGTGAGGATCACCCATTATTATATTTGCACCAAGTTTGGTTAGCTGGGAAGTCCAAAAAAGACCCGCTTCATACATCCAGTTATGAAATAACACATGGCCGTGCTGTGCTGCAATTGCCAAAGGAATAAATAAAGGCAAAATATCTACAGGAAGCCCCGGCCAAGGTTGCGCTTTAACGATCATTAGCTTTCTACTTTCCTCATATTTTAACGAAATTTTTTGTCCTTTTTTAACAACTGCAGTGTCTCCATCGTAATTGATTTCAATCCCAAACCTAGCAAAGATTTGATTTATGTAACCAAAATGATTGGGGATAGCATTCTTAACTTTTATCTCACCACCCGTGACAGCTGCCATTGCCATGAATGTTGTTATTTCATAATGGTCGCTTAATATATCATGTGTAACTGCGCTTAAAGATTTTGCTCCTTCAACAGTTAGAATATTCGAACCAATTCCTGAAATATTAACGCCCGCAGAAGAGAGGAAATTACATAAATCTTGCACTTGAGGCTCCGAAGCTGCTCCGATAATTTTAGTTACTCCAGGGAGTTTTGACGCAAACATGACTATATTTTCAGTCGCTGTCGGGCTCATTTCACTAAGCCAAACAGTTCCCGAACTTGCATGTTTTGCGTCCATTAAAACTCCCTGATTTTGACTCGTCACCACCACTCCGAGGTCAGTAAAGGCCTTATAATGAGGTGAGAGTGTCCTAAACCCTAAAGTGCACCCACCTGGAAGCTGGCCAAAATTGACACGGCCGAAACGGGCTAGCATGGGCCCCCACAACAGCGATGTACCTCTCATTTGCCCCAACGATTCATTATCCAGATTTTCAAAAGATAATTTACTATTATCTATCTCTAGTTCATTAATCCTCTTATCCCATTTAATCTTGCTACCAAATTTAGATAATATTTCAATCAAGCTTTGCACATCCGTAATATCTGGAATATTGGTTAACTTAACTGGTTTATCAAAAAGAACCGTAGCGGGAATAACAGCAACTGCAGAATTTTTACTTCCTGAAGGAGTAATTTCTCCAGACAATACTTGCCCGCCACGAACTTTTATATCCATTAAATAGCTTAGCTATTATACTACTCCTCTGGTTGAACTCCAAGATATGGGAAAAGATCCTTTGCGACATCAAACCATAACGGTGCAGCCGTTTCAGAAGCCCATTGCGAACTTTGAGGTTCCTTTAATGTGATTAGCATAACAAACTTTGGGTTGTCACTAGGTGCAAAACCGACAAAAGAAGCTACAGTCTTTTCAGTGTCGTAATGGCCACTAACTGGAATCTGTGCAGTTCCTGTTTTTCCAGCCACTTTAAAACCTTTCAGATTTGTCCAATTGGCTTCCCCCTTTTTAACTGCCTCCACCATCATATTTTTAATTTTTCTCGCAGTGGATTCGCTAATCACTCTTCGAACAATTTCCGGTCTTACATCTTCAACCCAGTCTTTTCTAACTATCTTATCCACAACCTGAGGTCTAACTAAATTTCCTCCATTTGCGACCACAGCCACACCAGCCAACATCTGAATAGGTGTAACAGCCACCCCTTGCCCAAATGAGGCTGTGGCCAAGTCAATCTCCGACCATTTATCCTTAGGTCTTAAAGGAACACTTACTTCACCCTGCAAGTCTATCCCAGTTTTTTCTCCGATCCCAAATTTTTTCAAATATCCGTATAGCCCGTCTATTCCCACTTTTTTGGCAACAAACACCATGCCGACATTATCAGAATGAACAATCACTTCTGTCATTGTGGAATTTGGAAAATACTTCCTGTCCCAAGTCTCGATTAAATATTTATCGATTTTGTAAGCTTTATCGCACATATCACAAACCGTATCCGGGTTAACTGCCCCCAAATCCAGAGCCGAAGCCATAATTAAAATCTTAAATATAGATCCCGGCTCAAAAGTGCTCGAGACAGAAGGATCCTTAAAATACTCATTCCCGTAATCATAATATTTTTGAGGCTCATAAAACGGGTAGGAAACGTTTGCGAGAATTCCCCCAGAATAAGGATCCATTATCATAATCGTACCGGCATTCGCGCCATATTTTTCTATTGCGTAGGCAAGCTTTTTTTGGGCAATGAGTTGTACCCCTTTGTCTATATGAGTAATGAGGTCTACACCGCTTGAAGCCGAAACTTCTGTTTCATTTCCGTGTATGATAGGGACTCCCAAAGCGTCTAGTTCCCTTTCAATAAAGCCGGTTTTTCCTTGCAGGGCTAAATCCCAAAAACCTTCAAGCCCAAAATATCCCTTATCACTTCCCGAATCATTCTTACCAACAAAGCCAAGTGTGTGTGCGGCAAGATCACCCTCGGGATATATTCGCAGTTCTTCGCTTTCAAACCCCAAGCCCTCAATTCCTAAGAACTCGATTTTTTCTTTTAAAAAGCGCCCCAGCCTGTGTTTAATTGGCACCCATTGAGCGTTTCTTCTTGAAAGAAGATCTTCAATCCTTAATGTCTCTTTTAACAAGGACCCCTTGTCGTTTATATCCTCAACAAAAATTGGCGCCAATTTATTTGCAATGTCTTTTGCACCAAGCGTCAGTTTTTCAATCTCAGCATAAAGAAGCCACCCTTCAACATTTGAGGTTAGCCAGGATCCGTCGCTTGAAAGAATACTACCTCTAGTTGCCAAGATCGACTCACCGTAATTATATTGAAGTTTGGCAAAACTTGTAAGTTCCGTGCTTCGAATTATTTGCCAATAAAAGAGGCGGGCTACTACAGCAATTAGAAATAGACTAAACGAAAATAAAATAAATTTTATCCTTGTTTTCATCAGAATAAGTCATTTTGGTTTCGACAAGGCAACGGGTTTCTCTTCATTTAGATAGTAAACATTACTTGATTCAGCCATCCCCAACCCTAAAGCTTCCTTAAAAACTTTGGTAAGTGAGCTTTCACTCACAAGATTCGACCTTAACGACAGATTTTCTTTTTCCAAGAGATTTTTTTGATTTTCAAGTTCGTGTAATATCGCACTGTTTGAAGAAGTAAATACAATTAGGGAAATGTTAATAATAAATAACCCACACAAAACCACCCAAATTAGTTTGGGTACCAATACTTTTTTCTTTATTAAAATAATAATATTCATAGTTTCTCCACTGCTCTTAATTTTGCACTCCTAGATCTTTTATTTTTTTGTACCTCAGATAAAGTCGGTCTTATTACTTTTTTAGTTACCAAAAAACCTTTCTCCTTTTGAACTAAACTTCTAAAATAATTTTTTACAATCCTATCCTCGCTTGAGTGAAAACTAATTACACAAAGCCGTCCACCCTTTTTTAAAATACTAAAAGACTTTGGTAATGCAACTTCAAGATTTTCCAACTCGCTATTTACTGCAATTCTAAGAGCCAAAAAGGCTCTTGTACTTGGATTGTTTCTTTTACTCACCCTTGCTACTTTGGACACTTCAAGAAAATCAGCCACTTTTTCAAACGGTCTGCTAATTCTTCGTTCAATTATTCTTTGTGCAATTTTTTTTGCTTCGCTATAGTCCAGAACTTGTAAAAAAAGCCTTTCTAACTGATCTTTCCGTAAAACATTAACCAAATCCATTGCTTTTATACCCTGCACACGACTACTTATACGCATATCTAGGTCTGCACTGGGGTATTCAAAAGAAAACCCCCTAAATCTATCCCTTAATTGCAGATTGCTTACTCCAAGATCAAAAAGAACACCGTCTACATTACCTAAACCAAAATCTGCGGCAATGCTGTCTATATCTTTGAAGTTACCCAGAAAAAGTTTATAATTCTTGGCTCCTTTTAATCTTTTTTTGGCAACTTCCAGTATTTCAGGGTCGAGCTCAATTCCCAAGACTTGCGCCCCATTATTTACCAATTCTAGGGTATGGCCTCCTGTACCAAGTGTTGCATCAATTATCTTGAGACCTTTTTTATCTTTAACTTTAAAAGTGCGAAGTACCTCTTTGACCAAAACCGGCTCATGAATCTCTTCTTTCTTTCGCTTCTTTTCCATTTCTTGCCACTTCCTCCTTTTCAAACATTCGGATAAATTCAACTGTTTCGTCTAGCCTCTTTTTCATCTCATTACAGTTTAATCTGATCACCTTACTTGTCTTAAACCTCCTTTCTATCTTCCTTGATCTTCACCTCCGAGAGTTTATCGAGTAGTAAACTAGCCTCTTTTGATATGGCTTTTTCCTTTTTCATCCACTCAAGCCTGTCCCAAATCTCAACCCTGCCTCCAAGTCCCAAAAAAACCACATCCTTTTTTAATCCGGCGAAGCTAGATAAGCTCTCTGGTATCACAATCCTCCCTTGTGAGTCAGGTTGTGATTCATATGCTGACCCCAATATAAATCTCTCAGTATCCCGGACAGGGGAGGTAATTATGTCAATTCTTGCTGTCAACTTACCCATAAATTCCTGCCACCTCTCCTCACCCACCAAAACCAAGCAAGACTCATACCATTTTGCTAAAATCACCTTGTTACCAAGTTCTCTCACGAACTTTTTTGGAATAGCTACTCTTCGTTTTTCTCCAATAGTCGATTGATATTGTCCTAAAAGCATTAATTCTTTCCACTTCTCACCACTTTACACCATTTTGATAGCTTTTAATTAACGTGTCAATATGTTTTTCACAAGTCCACCACCACTAAACATAGTGTTGTTGATGGTATACGCAGAGCAAAAGTGGTGTTTTAGCTTCTCTAACTTGAAAAGAAGGTCTTTGTTTCGTTCTTTAATCCAAAGGAGTTCATAGTCACGCTAAACACACCATCCTCTAATTCGTCTAAAGTAAAATCGGTTTTGAGTTTCCCTACTGTTTTACCATTTTCGTTTCTAAAGCGAAGAGTCAGTGTCCCCTTTTTTACGCCTTTGTCGTAGCGAAACTTGCCGGAAGACTCAGTCCCAAGTAACAAATCCTTTTCAAGATTGTCAATACCCTCAAGTTTCACACTATCTCCAACCCCTTGAGACGGTCTACCGTCAGAGACTTCATAAAGAAGTTCATAATCGAGGGTGGTGGCATCAAATACCAAGTTACTCACAACAAGTTTAAGCCAGTGACCGTCTGAGGAAGGAGTAAGACTTACCACAGGTCTTTTTTCGGCAGGTATTTCGGCAAGGCCCCGCTCTTCCTCGACAACTGAGTTTGTTACCCCCCGCGATTTGACTACAAAAATAGCACCCAAGACAACTGCTATCCCTAGAAAAAAAATAATAAACGGTAGTAATTTTTTCATGTAGACCTTATATTCTATTTTGGAAGTAAGAAAGCAGTTTGTCAACAGAAACTCTCTCTTGTTTTGTAGTATCACGATCACGGACTGTAACTGTCTCGTCATCAAGTGTTTGAAAATCAACAGTTACACACCAAGGAGTACCAATTTCATCCTGACTAAAGTATCTTTTACCGATATTTCCCCTATCATCCCAGGCAACTACGAAATCTTTCTTTAAAATCTCATAAATAACATTAGCCTTGTTTACAAGTTTTTCTTTATTAGCCAAAAGCGGAAAAACCGCAACTTTATAAGGTGCTATTTTGGGATTTAACTTCAATAGTGTTCTTTTATTGTCTTCAAAGTAACCGTTGAATATAGTAATACCTGTAAGTCTGGACAACCCAAAGGTAGGCTCAATAACGTGGGGAATAAATTTATCACCCGTGTCTGGATCGGTGTAACGCATATCGACTCCTGTATTTTTCATATGATTAGTAAGATCAAAATCAGTTCTGTAGGCTATACCCCACATTTCTTTCCAACCGAAAGGATATTTGTATTCTATATCCATAGTTTTTTTGGAATAATGAGACCTTTCAAAAGCTTCATGTTCCCTCCATCGAAGGCTTTTTTCTTCAATCCCCAGGCTCAACGCCCATTTCCACATTTCGTCTCGCCACATTTCAAAAACATTTTTCCAAGTCTCCGGTCTTATAAAATACTCAAATTCCATTAAATCAAACTCAAACGTTCTATGGGTAAACTGTCCCATGGTTATTTCGTTTCTGTACGCTTTACCTTGCTGTGCTATACCGAAAGGGATTTTGACTCGCATAGAATTAATTACATTTTTGAAGTTCAAAAAAAGTCCTTGTGCAATCTCACCCCGAAGGTAAGCTAGATCCTTTCCTTCCTCCAAAACACCAATTTTCACTTCCACTAGTTGATTAAACTTTCGCACAGGAGTCCAATTACACTTACCGCACTTTGCGCAAGGTATCTTTTCTTTTTCAATAATTTCTGTCAGTTTTTCAAAAGGCAGCCCTTCGACCTTTCTGTTTGGAAAATTGTTCTCAATAAGGTGGTCTGCCCTAACCCTATTTTTACATTCTTTACAATCAATCATTGCTTCGTTAAACCCGGCAACATGACCCGATGCTTCCCAAACTTCCGGCCGCAAAATTGTCGAAGAATCTATTCCCACCATGTCATCTCTATCCAGAACAAAATGCTTCCACCACAGATCCCTGATATTGTTTTTAAGTAGAGTCCCTAAAGGTCCAAAATCCCAAACATTTGCCAAGCCACCGTAAATCTCGGAAGATGGGTAAACAAAACCCCTTCTTTTACAAAGACTAACCACTTTCTCCATCAAATCCATAAGTTGAATTATAACCCTTTAACTTTTATACTTCCAGAATATGCCAAAAGAAAAATGCGATAGTACTGTTTGTATGGATAAATGTTATCTCGAACAATATGCCGAGCGGGGTGTGAGGCCAAGACCACCCAGTTACCAAGGTGGTTCAAACGAACCACAATATGTGTGGCAAGGCTTCTGTGATATTTGTCCCCGCGCCGATGAGTTTAGAGAAAAGTACAAACGAATGATTGATGCATGGTAGAAATCGTAATATTCACCTTTGCATTAATTTTTTTGATTTTGGTCATTCTCTGGCTTCTGGTTTTCTTTAAAACAAATGATTTATCAGTTAAATCTCTAAAAAAAATTAATTTTAAAAAAGTGCTTGTAGTTTTCCCTCACCCTGACGATGAAATCCTATCTTGTGGAGGACTCATCAAATTGCTTTCCAAAAAAGGCGCGGATTCTACTCTTATCTTTTTGACCAAAGGTGAAAAGGGAACCACAGATGCACACATGGAACACATTTTGCGAAAGTTAAGAACAAAAGAAGCAAAACTATCTGGAAAAATCTTAAACTACACCCGAACAATAGTAAAAGATTTTGGCGACGGGAGGCTTTCTTCCAAAACAAATCAGATAACAAAATACATAGAATTAGCTTTTGCTAAATATCAACCGGAACTGGTCATCACCTATGACTTGTCGGGGCTTTACGGGCACGAAGATCATATCACAAATGCCAAAGTGGTAACGGATGTTATCAGGAGAAGATTTAAAAAGATAAAGCTTTGGTATTTTAGTCCTAACAAAAATTTACTTTCAAAAATAAAGCTTCCGGAGCACATGGCAAAAGACCCAAAATTCAAAGAGGCAAGAACAACACCTACTCATAAGGTATATATTGGAACGAATGTTTTTGCCAAAATAAAGGCTTTTTATGCACATAAAAGCCAGATGAAAACCTTAGGGAGAGGGAGACCATTTAAACCTTTACCTAAATGGTTTTTTCTATCAACCTTGGTTTATGAGTACTTCTTTGATGCAAACTAGTTCAAAATTTTTTTACCAACTCTGATTGAAAAAAGCTCCCGCTCGACAACTTCTCTTAACACTTTATCGGGGTCTTCAAGCTCACGCGTGTCTGCCCAAAAACCCAGTAATACTAGAATCTTTTTGCTAAAAAAATCTTTGTGGCTTTTCAAGGATTTAACTGCCTTAAGCAAAACCAGAGTATTCAGCAAATAATCAAAAACAGCTTCGTTTTTTTCACCTTCCCCCGTCAATTTATCGATAACTTCGCTAATATAATAGGCAATAGACACTCTTTTCAGATCTTTTTTCCAATTTGAGAAACTCTCAATTAATGTAGCTTCATCAATAATGTGTATCCCATAAGTGCGGCTAACGGAAAGGCCAACGTGCGAAAAATTGTCCAAAGATCCCCTCTTCCTAGATTTTAATTTCCTAACCCCTTTAGCAATTAAAGTTAACTTACCCATCTCACGGCTGTAGACCTTAACTACTGCATCGGCTTCTCCAATTCTTTTCTTGGATAGAACGACCGCTTCTAGTTTATAAGACCTCATAACTTAGTTTATAATTTCGACCACTGTGTCCGTATTTAGGAAAAACTCCTCGGTTCTATTTTTAAGACCAATCGAATAAAACGGCTTGTCTGTGCCCGGTTGTTTCTGTATAAAAACTTTATAATTTCCGTCAATTTTAATAGGTACTTTGTACTTAACTACAACTTTTATAACACCTTTGGGGCGTAGTCTAAAACTCCCAGAAAACACTGTTTTTCCATGCTCAACGTAAGTGTCATAGATCTTTTCAAATCCTTCAAAACTAACAAACTCCGATCCTTTGGGTACATAGATTCTTGTCCAGTTGGGCAATATCGAGTTAAGCCAGCCATCATAGTCAACCGGATTTGTGTATGTAATTGTAAGTGTATTAATTAAGCTTCCGTCTTTTTCAATTTCTACGATCTGATTAACCTCCTGGGTAGTATAAAGATTGGACTTCCTTCCTCCAAGATTAGAGTCATTAATGTGTAGATAATCCAAAGAGTAATCCTCAATTCTACCAGCTAGGTTAGCTTCCTCAAGAGCTTCCTGTACATCACCCTGGGTCATATAAAATAAGACGTGTTTCTCTTTCAGTGATTTATAGATAGCCTCAAAAAGCCCCGGTATTTTGTCTTTTGGTTGTCCCATCGCGTTGGCCAAAATCGAATTCATCAAAGGACCAATTATGCCTTTTCGGTTTTCAGAGTTAGGAGGTCTATAAACAATTTTTCCGGGTTCATTTTCGCTCCAAACGATCGGCCCTTCAACGTCAGCAAATTTTTCAAGTTCGTGGACAACCTGAGGACATTGGCATTCCGGGTCGATTTTCGTGCTGTAATTTCCAAAACCTGTGACTCCGATTTCACCTATGACATCCAGAATATTTACCAGGGTGTGGGTATCTACTGCGATTATCCCGTCTATGTTTTTAATACCTGCTTTAGAAGCTTCCTCATTAAACAAATCCATGCTTTCTTTAAAGTCAGCGAGATAGTTCATGTCGCGAAGTCTTAAATTACCAGACAACACGTAAGGACCTTTTAGAAACTCAATAAATTGAGATGGAGCCGGAATCGAGGGAGTATAACGGTTATCCAGCTTATAAATGTCTTCCGAAGTCACAGGATTAACTTTTCCCCTCCCGACTTTCATAATGGTGTAGGCGGTAATAAAACCTCCTGTCGGGCGAAGTTCTTTGTCGTTTTGAAAAAGAACTAAATAAGTTCTCTCTTTGTCTATCCCAAGTAAATAATGCGCTTTCTCTATAACAGGCTTCGTCTCAAGTACAAAAACTGCAGCCTCATCAACGATATCAAGCACTTTCTTGAAATTAGCTCTTATATCAAAATTGCCAATTTTTTCTGGATAATTGGACGTGTCTATTTCTTCAAGTTCGCTTTTTACTTTTTCTACTTTATCGGTTATCTCGGATAGTTTAGGTATAATAGCGTCTAAAGTTTCTATAACAAACTCCATTCTATCCTGGGCTGTTTCCTCGCCACTTGTTGCTTCTTTACCGTTTGATTTAAATCCTATAATATCTGCGTAAGGTTCTACTGTATCAAGTGTTATCTCAGAGGCCTCGATTCCGTAAAAGGCCGCGTTAATTAGCCTCTCACCATCCCTAAAGTAATGACCAACAACCGGTAAAACACTTGTCCAGGCAAAGTAGTTAAAAGAACTTCTAAAACTTATAAGCTCTTCTTTAGTTTTTGCAACTTCACCCGAAATTATTTTTATATCTTGGGAGTTCACTGCAGACTTGAATCTACCTTCCAGTGTGGTTAAAAATTGTGCCTTTTTGTAAAGACTCATAAAAGGTAATATTACAAATAAAATTAATATTACAAAGAACAGTAAAGCCACAAGTCCCACTTTTATCAGAAGTTTTTTGTTAATTTTTACCTTTTTAAGTTGACCTCTTTCTTTGTCGTCTTCTTCTGGTTTTATTTGTCTTATTTCATGACTCTCAAATACATCCGGTACAAGTTTTATCTGTTCTAAATTGCTTTTCTCCTTCACACCGTCCCCTTTCCAGAAATCATAGCCAAAGGAGTCTTTAGAAGTATAAGGATATCTAGAAGAATTGATCTTTTTCTGGCGTAATATGCATCCATCTCCAATCGCCTTTCATCCATAACAACAGATCTACCGGATACCTGCCAAAACCCCGTAATTCCCGGTTTAACAGAAAGAATATCTTTCAAGTAATCTTTTGAGTTAGGATAACGCCTTTTATAATCTTCTATTTCCTCGATGTAACAAGGCCTGGGGCCAACTATACTCATTTCACTCCGAATCACGTTTAAAAGTTGGGGTATCTCGTCTATTGAATGTTTCCTAATAAGTTTCCCTACAGTTGTTATTCTTGGGTCATTCGCAGGACCTTTGAAGTTACGCTCTTTGTATTTTTTGTAGAGTTCCCTAAATCTAGGATCTGTCCTCATCGCTTCGTGTGCATTTATAATCATCGATCTAAACTTATAAATCTTAAATAATTTACCTCTTTGGCCTACTTTCTCGGGAATATCCGCCAAAATCGGTCCTGGAGAGGTCAATTTAATTGCAATGACAGTTACTATTACGACAGGCGAAAACAAAATAAGAAGAAAGATAGATCCGACAATGTCTATTGTTCTTTTTACAAGATCATAAAACATATAGGGCAGGTGATTATACCATTAATTGTATCAAAACTAGGTAAGGGACATATTTCGCTTCTTTACCTCTTTCAAAACTTCACCAACTTGACCTGATTGGTCCTTGTTGCAAACTAAAACCACGTCCCCTGTGTCTACAAAAATTAAGTTACGAACCCCTACAAAACAAACCACTTTATTAGGATCATCTAATCTTACGTAGTTTCCCTGACTATCCTGTTCAACAACATTTTCAGGTAGTTTATACAATCCTCTTTCATCTAAATATTTAAAAAGGGATTCATATGTACCAAAGTCAACCCATATGAATGGCAATTCTACTACCAATGATTCACCCGCGGCATGAACCTGTTCAGTTACATCTTCTATTGGACCCGGTGGCATTTTCACAAATTCTGTATTTATATCTTGCCCGTTAATAATATTCATTAAAGGTTTGTGCCATTCAGGTTTATATTTTTGAAGCATCGCAAGAAAATTTCGTGGCGTCATGCATGTATGATTAGTGTGAACCAAAGCCTTATCGTCTTTAATAAACTTCTCGGTTTGCTCCCTCGAGCCTCGCCAGACAAACCTATCTACTTCATATATACCGACCTCATTTTCGATTGAAACCCGTTTCCCTTTAACTAAATAGTCAACTCCCATCACTGGAAAATCTGGTTTAAAACCACCTGTAATATATTTAGTCTCCTTTCGAGCTAGACGGTCACAATCCATCATCATTTTAATAAAATTTTCTACAGGTTCTCGCAAATCATCCACTTGAACTATCATAAATGGTTCATCAGCAAAACCCTTTTTATATAAAACTGCAGCAATTAGGCCTGTAGCGGGACCTTGATTGCGCATTTCTGGCTCCAAAATATAATTGTCTTGAGGAATTTCGGGGGCTTGCTTTTGAGCGAGAATGGCTTGGTCTTGGTTAGTAGAAATGTAAATTTCTTCAGGCTTAAACTTCGTTCTTAGCGCCTCATAATTTATTCTAAATAAAGATTTATTGCTTATTAAACTAAGAAAATGTTTGGGTTTGTATTGACGACTAATGGGCCACAATTTTGTACCCCAGCCGCCACAGATAATTACTGGAATCATAAATGTATTTATAATCCTAATTGCACAACCGGCAACTTGTCAATCTTGGAGAGATATTTTCTTCGTACTAAACTATTGAATTATATATCTCAAGAGTTTTTTTAGCAGTTTCACACCAATTAAACTGTTTAACATACTCTTGAGATTTCTTTATCCTTTTAGCTCGTTCGGCAGAGCTTATATTTAAAATTTTTAACATAGAACCAACTACACTCTCGCTGTTTTTCGGATCGAAATATATGGCATTTTCACCGTAAACTTCTCTGAAAGTAGGAATATCTGAACAAGCCACCAGAGTACCTGCTGCCATCGCTTCCAACCCTGGTAAACCAAATCCTTCAAACATCGATGGAAAGACAAATCCAAGAGAACTGGAGTAAATCTTTCTCAACTCACCATCGTTGATGTCAGCCAAAAACTCCACATTTTTCTGTATCCCCGTCTCTTTCACTAAATTCTTATGCTTATTGGCAAAAACATCCCTGCCCAAAACCAGCCTTAAGCCAACATTACCAAAACCTTCTAGATTGATTTTTTTTAAAGCTCTTACAACCACTTCCAAATTCTTATGGGGATAGCTGCTGCCGACATACACAAAATAGTTTCCTGTTCTCCTGTTTCTCGTGCGGTTTTTTCTAAACACGCTGCTTACACCTTCGGGAATTACAAATATCTTATTGGGGTCGACGTCAAATTTATCAATTATATCTGCTTTGACAAAATTACTTGGAGAAATTATTGCTTTGGATCTTTCCAAAGATTTTCTAAAAATATTTCTATATGCAAAGCTTTTAATTGCATAAAAGGCAAGAGGAAGTGTGGTTGATTTCTTATTGAATACAAGTTGCATAGTATCGTGTACTGTTACCACCAGATTACCTGAGTAAAATAATGGTACATTCGTGTTAAGTGCGTGAAAAATGTCGGGGTTTAACTTATTTAGAATAAAAGGAAGTTTGAATTGCTCGGTTAACGTGTAATACCTAAAATCGGCCAGAATTTTATTAAAGTTTCCTTTATAGTTTAATTTATTAAAGTACTTTCTTCTAAGTAGAATGTAATATTCGTTCTTGCTATCTAAGTGTTGTAAACAGGACAGTAGCTCACATGTGTATCTGCCAATACCCTTGTTTTCTAAGCCATAAAACCTTGAATCGATCAGTATCTTTCTTGGCATCAAAAAGATAAGCTAAACTTCAATAACCTAAAAAGACCTTTAATTTTAATGCCAGCTAAAACAATCATTGTAATAAGTGAGTTGTATTTACCCTTATAAAACTTTTTATAAAATATCTCCATCGCTTCAATTGAGGCTTTTGCTGTCTTTAGTCGTATTTCTTTACTTGCCACAGTTACGCCTTGTGACTCTTTCCTTAAGCCAGAACTAGCCCCCTTGTGATGAAGTGCAAGTGTTTCCGGATAATACATTACTTTCCAACCAGCCTGCTTAATACGATAGAATAGGTCTATATCTTCCCCATAAAAAAAGTATCTCTCGTCCCAATTCCCAACCATCTTTAAGGTCTTACTTCGAACAAACATGAAGGTACCAAATCCTGAGTCTATCTCATGAGGAATTTCCAAATCTAAATAAAATTGGTGATATTGCCCAAAAATTCTGCTTTTTGGAAAAACTTTTTCTAAACCCAAGAAATAGGTTAATGACGCCAGGGGTGTTGGAAAACCCCTATGACAATCAGGATCCATCCCACCCCTAAAAAGTTCCACTTTGGGTGTAGAAGCGCCTATCTTCGCGTCCCGATCCATAAATTGCTTCATTCTAACTAAAGCAATAGGCTTTATTTCAACATCTGAATTCAAAAACAAAATATATTCCCCTTTAACTTTTTTTAAACCCAAATTGTTTCCTCCAGAGTAACCAAGATTCTTCCTACTTTCGACTAATTCAACCCAAGGAAATTCTTTTTTCACAATCTGGATAGATCTATCCGTCGACGCGTTATCGACCACAATTGTCTGGATATGCAATTCACCCCTGCGAGCTTTAAGTAAAGATATAAGACAAGCCCTTAAAAGAATTTCTGTGTTGTGACTAAGTATAATTACTGAAATATCAACTTTTTTTGGCATATACTACTTCCTTGTAAATCGGCTCGTGAAGACCAACAATAACTTTCCAGTCGTAATGCAATTTTACAAATCTTTGTCCAATCGAGCCAATTCTATCTGCAACTTTACTATTTTTTAACAGTCTGATTGTCTCTAAGGCTAAATCATCCACGTTATCCCTTATCACAGCCTCATTACCATCGCTTAAACCAAGACCTGCTACACCAGTCGAAGTAGAAATAACAGGCAACCCTGCTGCCATGGCTTCCAAAATCTTAAGTCTTGTACCTCCACTTCCCATTATAGGTGTAACCATCAGACTTGACGCAAGATATGCGTCTCTGGCGTCTTTAATCGATTCTGTAATCTCTATGTCTTCTCTGGATTTAGAAAGATTTACTATCTCTTTTGGAATTTTCCTTCCGACAATCCAGAGCTTTATATTTCTCGTTACCTTAATCACTTTTGGCCAGACTTTGGTGACCAGAATTTCAACAGCTTCACGATTCTGGAGCCATTCAAAATTGGTAACTCCATATAAAATACGGGCTGGTTTTAACTTTTTGACTTTTTTGGAATTAAAGTAGTTAAAATCCACTCCATTAGGTATTATGTCAACTTTTATTCCAGGAATAAGTTGACGCATTTTTGCCTTATCATCATCAGACACCGCCACCAATCGGTTTGTTTTTTTCCAAAAATAAGTTTCCCAAAACCTAAGTTTCAACACATCAATCATAAAAAGCGGTCTAAAAAACCACTTAACTTCATTATCCACGTAATGCTTGTAAACTTGGAACTCAATTGTTTGCTCCACTAAAATCGAGGGTAGGTCAGTTTTTGGAATATGAGGCATAACATAAAATGTCTCGGCGTGAATAAGATCAAATTTATCTTTCTCAAGAATCTCCTTAATAGCCATCCTTTCTTCAAACGAGAAGTTTCTTATAACCAGAAGCGGGTACCAGCTAAAGACGGTAAGTAAGAGATTTCGTATAGTCCAAGGAGATTTTGGACGCTTAAATACCATCACTCTCTCGCAATATTTTTCAAGCTCCGGTATAAACTTCTTCTCAGAATCATCTTTAATAAGTGAAAATAGAGTTATTCTGTGTGTTTTAGACATATACTTTATTATGTTGTACCAACGGGTCTGACCACCTGAAGTCGAGGTGTTAGGCAGGAAAGGCACAAGCATCAATATTTTCATAGGCCCTCCTTCATTCTTAAGTCGACAATTACATACCTATCAGTTTTCTCTATAACTTTATAAATCTTCATGGCTTCTTTTGTGTCTTTATCGAAATTTACTGAAACCAGAAACTCCGCACCCTTTTCGATTAATTCAGGAATACTTGAGTCAACTACCGGCCAACCCCATCTTTTTGTCTGGTATAAAAATGCCGTATCTCCATTGTAGGGAGCAATTACTTTTGAACCTTCCGGCGCTAATCTATCAAGTACCCTTCCCGCTTCAATTATTTCAGGATGGTTAATCTTGTAAAACTCTTTAATTCTATCCAAACCTAGAATAAACATGATAAAAACCAGAAAAACAGCAATAAACTTAGAAAGATAACTCTTCTTATTCTCCCAGTAACTTAAAAATCCTTGAGCAAGTATTAGGGCAATAGCTGGAATAATAAATATCTGGTAGTAATCATGACGTATGTTTGCAGTTGCAATAATCGTCAGATATATTATATTTCCTAAAAAAAATAGTTTTAGAAAATTCTTTGATTTAATCAGACCCTCCACAAAAAGTGCAACTCCGGATCCCCCTAAAATAAGAATTCCTAATCTTTCTCCAAAAATCCATCTCCAAAACGCAGGGCGAAAGCGAATATGGTCACCGTTAAAAACCCAGGTAAAATGTGGAATCCCTTGGGGGAACTGATTTATCCATGCACGCCAGAGAAAAAAAGGTACCAGCACAATGTCCAAATAAATTAGCGGCCACTTCCCTTTAACAATTCCTTGAATATTTTTGTACTTGTTAAAAACTAGTAAAACAAGGGGGATTGCATAAAAAACGCTATAAGGTTTAACTAAAATCGACAAAGCAAACAAAAATCCAGAAGCAAACAAACTCGAAAGTTTTTCTTTGTCGATGTAAACCACAAAAAACCAAACCGCCGCAACTCCTAAGGAAACCGACAAGGGCTCAGGTAAAATTACTCTTGTAAAATAAACGTTGTATGGAATAAATAAATAAAAAAATGCTGATAATAATCCACCTGACTTACCTATAAACCTTTTGCCAAGAAGAAACAAAAAAAATGCGCTAATAAGCGAAGAAAAGATTGATACCAGTCTACCCCAGATTTCAAATGAAATTTGGGGTAACAAATTATAAAATAGATAATGGAAAAAATTAAACAAAGGAAACTCCACCATCCTGTAACCTTCAAGGTTGGTTAACCCAGTCTGGATACTTGAGACATCATGATACTTAGGGTAGAGAAGATTTAAGCCTTCCTGAAGATAGACTCTTGTCACTGATGCTGTATCGGCCTGTCTCCAGGAATGCCAGTCGGCAACCGGGTTATCAATTTTGTAAAGCCTGACCAAAAACCCACCAATAAGAATAACGCCAAGAGTAATAAAATCGAGTAGTCTTCTTTCTTTAATTTTTTTCATTTTTTAAATAATTTTCTTGACCGCATCGAAATAAAAATACCCGTAAATAACCAAAATACGATTGCAAACTTTGACGATTCAAAGATGTCAATAAAAAAAGCGTTAAGACAAACCCCGACAAACGAACCAGAATAACCGGCTACCCAAGCTTCCTTCATACCAATATTTCTATTTTTAGGAAAGTAGCGAATTAGAGCTCTCCCAAGGCTTATTAAAATACCCAAAAAAGCCAAGAATCCAACAACACCCAACTCACCCAAGAGCCTCAAGTAGTCGTTGTCTGTGGCAAGTGTTATTGAAGAAAACCCGGTACCGACTAAAGGATTTTTACTAAATGCTCTCATAGCTCTAGGCCATTCTACATTTAATCTGATTGAGGTAGACCTGTCTTCAAACACATTTTCGTTTTTCTCTTCTGATGCTCGTGCTACAAAACTAGATCCAACTTTTGAAAAGGTTACCTCAATAATACGGGAGTATCTCTCTATCAAATTTGACGAGAATGCAATAAAAATAATACTTATTAAAATAGCAATTACAATTGCCTTGTATTTTTTAAGAAAAGCTAAACTTATAGAAACAGCGACCAAATAAGAGACGATAGAAATTCTTGATACAGAATTAACCAATAACCACAATGACGCCAATATTCCAAGACAGAGAGCAATTTTTGAAATTCTATTCTTGAAAACCCAAAAACTAGTATAAAAAATCGGCGCAACGAGAATGATAAAACTGGCCAGGTCATAATGCCCAGCAAAAGTTGAGTTTAGGTGTCCTCCCGGAGTGTAAGTTAGTGCCACGCCTTTTGAATATTCTTGGTTTTGTGTAGTTACAATTGGCAAGTTGAAATACTTCTGGAGCACTCCATATACAAAAGCGTAAATAACTACCATAAGAAGACATGTTGCGTAAACTTTTAAATTATAATTTTTGTGGACAGTAACAAGGGCGATAAAAAAAGGCACAAAATACTCGATTCGGCGAAGATAATGAAGAATGCTAATGTGCGGCTCTACTGTTTTTGTTACAAAAATTGCGGAAAGGACAGAAACTATGGCGGCAGCCAAAAAAAGAACTATTGATTTAGAAACTTCGTTTTTTAAAATAATTTTATATTTGAGCAGAGCCAAACCCACCAAAATAAAAAAAGATATAAGCATCAGGAAGTCCTCAAGCCTTATAGACACATATGTTCCTGGAACATTAAAAAGAGGAAACTTTGGATAAAGAGGAATGACAATAAAAAGTATTATTATTAAATAGTGAATGTTAAGCCGCTTTAAAAGCTTTTGCATAAACCGAGGCACTCTCCTTTCCTTCAACGATTCCAAAAAGAATTATTCTCCCCAGAGAACCAATTTTTAGAAGAATCCGAAGTAGAGGATATTGCCAACGGGAATAATGTTTTTTGAAAAATGTTTTTATTCCCTGGTACTCACCTACAACCAAAGTTTGCCTCGTGCCACTTGCTCCACCTATATGAGTCAGGCTTAAACTAGGTAAGTAATATACTCTCCAACCTCTTTTTTTCGCTTCATAACAATAATCAACTTCCTCCATATACATAAAATAGTCGCTGTCAAAAAAACCCACATCCTCAAACACTTCTTTGCTCATTAAAAAAAAGGCACCTGTAACCCAATCTAGCTCCTTCTCCTCTTTATAAAATGATTCACCCCTCATGAAGGACTTGGATTTCATCGGATGAAAAGGCTTAATAAGATTGTCAACTCCAGGAACATCCTGAATCGTCATCCAGGAAAAAACCCTCACTAGTGTTGGAAAATAGCCACCAGAATCTTGCAATGTCCCATCAGGATTTTTTAAAGCGCAGCTTGCTATACCTATCTCTGGGTGCAACTTTTGCCATAAGACCATTTTCCCTATCACGTTATCGTATACTTTCGTATCTGAATTAAGAAGCAGAATAAAGTTGCCTTTGGCTATTTTCATCCCCTGATTATTTGCGGAACCAAAACCGATGTTTTTTTTATTTTTTATTATTCTTAAATTTTTTATATTAAGGCTACGTAATACTTTTACTGAATCATCTCTCGAGGCATTGTCCACTACAATAATTTCAAAATATATTCCTTTGGTATGTTTAACAACTGATTTAACACACTCACAAGTGATGTTCATCGTGTTGAAGCTTACTATAATTATCGATAAGTCCATAGTTTTTTGGCCTCCTTAAACAAGCCTTGTAAGTTAATTGTAAAATTTTTCAAAACAAACCAAAATACAATGGATGTAAGAATAAAAACAAAAATTCTTACCGCCATTAAACTTGGAACGAATTTTACGATAATTTTTTGTTTCCAACTCTGCCCCTTTATAAATATTGCATCTTTCTCGTCACTTGGTTCAAAGCCGTTTATAAAAAGCGATTTCTTAAAAGGCACTACCAATTCCTGTAAGAATGTGCTTCTGGTCTGGTCGCGAATAAGTATTTTAGATTCCTCAGGAGGATAGTTGAGTAAATACCCACCAAACAAACTTTGATAGTGACTCAAAACTTCGTCTCGGCTGTAATTCGTAAAATACGCTCTCCTTAAGTGTGTTTCCGTATCGGCTGGTTCATCCGACTGGATCGCGTCTTTTGGTGGAAGTGGAAAATCGCTTAAGGGTATTACCAGGTAAATTAGACCGATAAAACAGAAAAATAGATATATTATTTTAAAGATTTTTCTCATTGGAAAAGCCTTGCACGACCCAGCGAATATTTAGGGTTCTTGAGCTTTCTTTCTCCAATTTCTTTTGCAGGTACACCCGCGACGATCGAAAAATCCCTGACATTTTTAGTCACAACCGCACCAGCTGCAACAACTGCGCCCGTGCCAATTTTAACACCGGGTAGAATTATCGCTCGTGGCCCAATAAACACATAGTCTGATATTTTGACCATTCCGTTAATTGCTTTAAAACTAGGAGAATTGATGTCGTGTTCGGAATTATATATCATCACCTCTGAGGCTATATCTACATGATCACCCATAATAATGGGTGCTCTGCCATCCAAAAATGCCCGCTCTCCAACGATTGTGTCTCTACCAATATTTACCCCATTTGGATCAAAGAATTTACAGCCCATATGAATAATGCTATTTCTGTCAATTTTTACTCCAGCGATCTTAAACACAAATCGGCGAATTGACCAAAAAGGAAAATATAAACTAACGAAATGAACGCCATATAGCTTCATGTCCAGAAACCAGTTGCTGACTCTCTTAAGACCTTTTTTCACAGCAGTATTCACACGAAGTTTTCTTCCGTCTTTATCTGTGAAATTTATGCCATTCTTTGTGAAATGAATATTTTCTGAGTACAACATATTTTAGTTATTTTTCATTTGCCCTTGTTAAGACCTTCAAGATCTCTCCTGCACTTTTTTCCCAAGAGAATTTTCGAGCCTGCTTTAAACCTTGAGTTACAAGTTTATTATACCTAACTCGAGGCATAAATATCACTTTTTTAATGGCGGTTTCCAAATCTCTCAGGTTATAAGGGTCTATATATATTCCAGCTTCAGCCACGACTTCAGGAAGACCTCCAACCTTACTTACAATAACAGGCGTACCTTCTGCCATTGCCTCAAGAGGGTCAAAACCAAACCCCTCCCAAAAGGACGGCAACACCAACGCTTTCGCCCCTTTTATCAAAAATGGCTTATCTGACTCAGGCAGAAAACCTGTAAATATTACCGAGTCGGACAAATTCAAGTCTTTTACTTTTTCAAAAATCGACTCGAAAAGCCATCCTTTCTTACCACTAATGACAAGTTTCATCCCACCTAGTTTTGGAGAGATATTACTCCAAACCTCAAGTAATCCTTCAATATTTTTACTAGGTTTCAAAGTACTAATAAACAATATGTACTTACCAACTATAAGATATTTTTTAAGCACACGTCGCACATCCTTTTCATTTATCTTAGTGTTAAACATCTTTGCATTATAAGCCAAGCGGGTGACAAAAGTTTTATTTGAAGCGAATGGATAATGTCGTACAATATCATTTCTTGTGCTGTCGGAAATAGCGATGATATATTTTGATATATAAATGGAAATAGCAGTCCACAACTTTAACTGCCAATAGTCTCTTTTCCTAAATTGTTCCGAAAATTCGAGATACCCCAGATCCATTATCGAGCATACTAAAGGAATAGTAAAAACCAGTGGCAAATAGTGGCTTGGGGTATAGAAAACATCTGGCCTATCACCTTTGTTAAAATACAGACTGGGCATTAACTTTGTAATAACCCACAGATTCTTCCCCGGAATAACCCTATAACTTAAGTTTTTATCTTCTTTTGGTAAGTCATTGCAGGGTTTAGAACTCAAATATACTATAAGTCTGATATCTTGGTAGTTTTTTTTAACAAGGTTATATAATCCCCATAAAATTTCAAAAGCATAGACATTTACACCTACCCTCTCTTCCACATTTGCCTCATTTCCGTCAAAACCGATTATCATAATTTTCAAGATTCCTCGTACACTCGTAGAGTCGCTCTTGCAGTTTCTTCCCAAGAGAATTTTTGACTACGAACTATCCCTTTTTTAACCAAAACTTTCTTATTTTGCATAGCTTTTTTTATACCCTCTGCAATTGAATCAGAATTAAAAGGGTCAACCAATATTGCTGCATCCCCTGCCACTTCAGGCATGCTAGAAGCATTGGACGTAACTACGGGGCAACGGCACGCGTATGCTTCCAAAATTGGTATACCAAAACCCTCGCAAATTGAAGCATAAACTAGTACTTTCGCACCCGTATATGCAGCCTGTAGCTCCTCATTTGTTATATGGCCTGTAAAAATCACATTCTCATCTGAATCTATGTCCAACCACTTTTCTCCAATCATAACAGACCCAAGATCATGTTCTTTTGATATTTTTCTACACGCTTCCAAAATTCTTCTAGTGTTTTTGCGACTACTCACTCCTACGCTTAAAATATAATCTCTCTTAATACCATATTTCTTTTTAAATTCAACAACCTTTTGATTCTTCGCTGGCCCAGTGATATTTGAGGCTTCAGGAATCACTCTTATCTTTTGGTCATCTGCACCGAAATTTTGTAAATCCTTTTTAGTACTATAGGAGGGCACAATTATTCTATCCACCTCTTTAAGGACCCATTTTAAGCGTCTCTTTGTATTCTCAACTACTTTTACATCTGTCAACTCTGGATAAGTGATAGCTGAGAGATCGTGTACAGTAGTTACCTTAAAAGCGTTTGATGGAGGTTGTGACCAATCTGAAGAATGAAGTACGTCTAACCCCCCCACAACAGACTCAATATTAAGTAAATGCAGTCTGTTCCACAAAAAGTCAGCCAGAGTTGGAGGGATTGGAAAAAAACTTATCCGAAAATTTCCTTCAAATTTTTGAATCTTCTCAATAAGGTCAGATGTCCTTCTTAAAGACCCGCCAAACAGTAGATATTCGTTCTTTTTATCTATTTTCAGAAGATTTTTAACTAAATGCCATGTATACCACGAAACTCCACTTTCATATATTACAGGCGATATGTCTATACCAATTTTCATCTTTATACCAATTTTACTTTAATTTGTTACTAAAAAATAGCAAAATGGGGGATCAAAATCATTTGCGTGAGTTACAAACTCGAGCAAGTGGGGTTTATCTCCTTTCTAAAATCTCATAATTTCCAATAACTTCCGTAGTTTGATAATATTTCGAAATATAAGAGTTGATACCTCTCGTATAATCCAGCAATTTTTGGCCACCTACCGAAACAGTTCTATCAGCAATTATTATCTTAGGTTTATCCACAATAATCCCTCCAAGGATTCTCTCCTGGCTAACTCTCATAAACCACGGAAACTGAAAAATAAAAACATTCCCAGCGGGCAAAGTTTGCGTCATTTGATATAAATGCGCCGGCGCGCCGTATACAAAAATTTTAGACCCAGGATTAACCAGGCTTCGAACTTCGCTCGCTACTCTATTCACATTATCATCAAAAAAAATAATTTTTCCATTCCAATTTCCCCTATAAAATTTTACTCCCCAAACAAACGCAACAAACAAATAGCCTAACCCCAAGTAAACCATAAGTCGATTCTTAATTCTCGTCACAGCATAAGTTGTTAGAATAACCACAAAAGGTAAGGCGGGTTGTAAATGAACAAAATCAAATCTTGCGTAAACTGCTGCTAATGCACCAAGTCCATAAAGCCCAACCAAAAACACATTCCTATTTCCCAAACCCAAAACTAAGCCCAACAAACCCACACCAAACACAAAAGCAAAGCGAATAAGGTGAGAGTACGAAGGAATCCATTTTCTTCCATACTCGGCAAAGGTTGTCAGATTATAAGTTACAGTCCAGTAAAAAAAATCATTTAAAACTCCAATAATTGACAAATACAATAACATTAGTAAAACTGGCAGCATTGTGGACAATATAAAGATAAAGGCAGCTTTCACCCCTTTTTTGATAAATAGATATAAACTAACCAGTAATACTACCGGAATCAATACTTGTTTAAAAACGACTCCCAGTCCCAAAATTAAACCTGAAATCTCCAAATATTTCTCTTTTTTAAGATTGTCTTCGTACTTCAAAAGAAAGTAAGACGAAGAAAGTAAAAATATTGGCAAAAATACATCTAGCCATTGGAAAAACCCTTCGAAAAACGGTTGCCAAATAAGATAAAGAAGGCTGGGAAGAAATACAAACTTACTCTTACCTAAAACCTTTTTAGCTAGGATAAATATAAATAGGTGAGTTATGGCAACGACGGCCATTTGCCAAAGAAGAGCATCTTTAGGTGTTCTCATTCCCAAGTTGTCAAAATTTATAGGTAAGAAAAGAAGCCCCGGGAAATGCTGGTCCAAAATTTGCTTATAAGGCAATAAACCACTGTTGGTTAGGTACGGATAAATAAACATCTCGGAATTAGGAAAAAAGGTTATCTGTGTCAACACAAAAAGGTGGACTGCAATAATCAAAGTTATAATTTTTTTCATATTCTCCTCCAATATTCTACAAACCCCACCCCCCTAAAGTCGAATTTAGCAACTTTTTCTAAACCCTCCTTATTTAAAGCACTACCAACAAAATTTTCTGGATCTTCAAGTGTTTTAAGATATTCAAACAAATAAACTGCATCGCGCCCACTTATTAAGTCTTTTGTCTTATTTAAAGTTTCTTCTCTAGAGGCCGATATTGAATTCGTTGCTCCGAAAGCGTCTGGTTTTTGTGCATACCATCTGTAGGGTGCAAAAGGTTCGGGGTTGTGAAAAAGCACGATTTCATCCTCCTGAATTCTTGTTTCAACAAAATTTACTGCACCTCGCCAATCTTCCCGCTGCTGCCTAGGGTTTAAATAATATATAGAGAGCCCAACAATGTTAATAAAAAGGATCAAAAACATAATTCTTTTTTTTGAATTTGCGGCCAATAGAACGTAAAAAGCCGGCAGAATATATGTGTACCTGAAGTAGGTAAAGGCGGGAGTTGACACTGAAAATAAAAATCCCAAAACCAATGGCACCAAAAGCCAAAGCCAGGTTAATAAAACCTTCTTTCGCACAATCCAAGCATTTAGTAAAGCTATAACAAAAGGAATGGAGACAAGACTAACTACCAAGTAGTAAGTTAGTTTATTGAGGAAAGACAATCTACCCAGCACAAATTTTGTCCAAACCAGAACTAGTTGTTTTAGATTAGCTCCTCCCGCCAAGTCACGCCAAGCGGGAAGAGTCGTTAACAACCATCTACCTTTCCAGGATTGAATTATAAAAATCGGAAACCACAGAAGAAAGCCAATAAAAAGCGGGACAAAAGAAATCAAAAGAGAGACAAACCAAGCTTTTGATTTATGTTTAACAAAACCATAAATCGGAAATACCGGAAACATGAACCAGGGCATATAGTCAGTAAAGGCTAAAACTAAAATAGATGAGGAAAAGAAAACCCATTTTTGTCTTACCAAAAAGTAAATAGCACTTGTAGCGAAAAAGGCTGCCATAGAATACATCCTTGCTTCTTGGGAATAATATATATGTAAAGGCGAAGTTGCCAACATGATAATTACCAATTTCCAATTTCCAATTTTCAAACTTTTTGAAATCTTATATACCAGATAAATTGTTCCAACACCAAACAATACAGAAGGCATGCGGAGTGAAACTTCAGAAAAACCAAAGAGAGAAGCCCAAGTCTTAAGAAATAAATAATAAAGCGGTGGGTGATTGTCAGACAACATAAACTCTCTCAGGATTTTGGAGTAGGAAAAGTCGCGTGCAGCAATTGCTCCTATTGCCTCATCAAGCCACAATGATTGGTCAATAACCACCAACCTTAAACATAAGGAAAGCGCTAAAACCAAAAAAGGTGAGCTATTTCGAAGTTTTTCCATAAAAAAGATACTCTAAAATACCTATAAATTGGCCGAGGTCTGAAACCAGCTTAAACACGAAAAATAGTGGTAACCTAAAAATAATCGATTTTATAGTAGCGTTGACAATTGACAGTGGAGGGCTAACCCGAAGCATTCCAACTAAGTAACCAAAACCCCATAACTTATATCTTCTTTTTGCCATCCACCTGGACTGTATAAATACGTCTTTTAAAGAATCGGGGTTTTTGTGATAAAGAAATGCCCCATTTGCGGCTATAGCCTTTTTTCCTAGTTTTTCATACAGGGAGTAGTCATCTGTATAACCAACGTTTTCATCGAACCCGCCTGCTTTTTCGAATTCAGACTTAAGTATTGCCCTAAATACTTTTTGAGCATCAGGATAATTTGCAGGGTGCATAGCTTTAAGCGGAAGCCCGCGGTTATAATTCCAGCATTTAGCCCAAATGTTATCTGTGTTTGCCAAAAACTCTTCTTTACTGAATGTACCAATTGTCTTTCTATCAATTATCGGTTTCACGAGCATTTTCACAAAGTTTTTGTCAAAAGTCATGTCCGCGTCTACAAAAACTAATATATCACCCCTTGCATTTCTTGCCCCTAAATTCCTTGCCGCCCCGGCGCCTTTATGTCCCTGCCTCAATTTTCGGATTTCGGATTTCTTACTTCGGATTTCGGACAAAATCTCCCACGTTTTATCGGTTGATCCATCGTTAACAACAATAATCTCAACATCCTTGAGTGTCTGGTTAAACAGTGACTCTAAACAACCTCTAATTACCTTTTCTTCGTTATAAACGGGAATAATGACCGAAACTTTCATGCTGTTAGTTTCAAAAATAGATCTTCATACATCCGACTAACCTTATCCCATCCAAACTTTTCGGCTTGTGACCGAGGTTTGTTCCCCCAATCCGTGTCAGCACATTTTTCCAAAGCTTTTGTATAATCTTCGACAATGATGGGGTCAACTAATATACCTGCATCGCCGACAATTTCTCTTCTTAAGTAATCATTGGTTGCAACTACCGGAAGACCTGAAGCCATTGCTTCCAAATAAACCATCCCAAATGCTTCCCTACTCCAAGAGGGGAGTGTAAATACATCCACTGCCCGATAATATTTGGGAATTTCTTTGTAGGGAACTTCCTTCATAAGGAATCTTTTACCTAAAAACTCGCTACCTTTCATCTTAATTTCTTCTTCTAAATATCCCCCACCCAATATCAAAAGACTCCCATTGGTAAGCTTTGATACAGCTTTTATCGCCAAATCAAGTCTTTTCCCTTTTTCGAGGGCGGCTACGGCTAAAACCACAGGTTTCTCTAAATTCAATTTAGCCTTCTCGCCGTAAGGTGTAAATTTACCCAAGTCAACTCCGTCCGGTATAACTATTGTCTTAACAAGTGGGTTTACACCCTTTGCCCAATCTCGGGCACGACTTGACAGAGTTACAAAACAATCCGGAAAACACCAAAGGTTATTTATGTCATCCCAACCAATCCCGGAGTGCCCAGAAATGACCATCTTAGAACCTAAAATCCAGGTAATTATTCTAATAATCGCCGACTGCCATCCTCCGTTTAAGGGAATTATAATATCGTACTTTTCTTTAATTAATTTAGGAATCAGTTTAATGGTCCACAACAAGACACTTAAACCGGGTGGGTCTATAAAAAACATCCACAAAAAAGGCCACCTTTTTTTTAATTTTCGGTTTCCCTGGAATATATCAACTTTGTGATTTTGTGAAAGTCTCTTAGTTACTTCGGTTATAAAATTTTCCGAACCTCTCTCCTGAGCCCCTTGATAAATATTTAAAAAAACAATTTTCATTTGCTAAACCTCTCTCTTAACAATACTTTTACGGCAATTAAGCCGTCTTTCCATGTAATCTTTTTTCCTTCGTTATAACTTCTCGGTATAACGGTTATCGGTACTTCATGTATCTTAATACCCTTTTTTAGAATCTTTGCTGTAAACTCTGGTTCAAAATTAAACCTATCCGCCATTATTTCATCGGCGTTAATCACATCCTTCTTAAAAACTTTGTAGCAGGTCTCCATATCTGTAAGGTTCGCCTGATAAAGAAGGTTTGTTAAAAATGTTAAAAATTTATTTCCCAAGTAGTGCAAAGGCATGGGAGTTCTATTTTTACCAAAAAGAGTAAGTCTTAAATTTCTGAATCTCGAACCATAAACCACGTCGCTCTCCCTCTTCAAAATTGGTTCTATTAATTTTTTAAAGTCGTCAGGATTGTATTCTAAATCGGCATCCTGAATCAAAACTATTTCCCCTCTTGCTTTTTTCATCCCAGTTTTTATTGCAGCTCCTTTACCTTGATTTTTTTTGTGAGAAAAATAGCGAATTCCCTTTATCTTCCTAAGAATCTTGGCAGTTTTATCAAGCGAACCATCATCGACCACAATAATCTCTTTATCTAATTTTTTAGACAGTCTTGCATTCTTAACTTTATCAACCAATTCAGAAATTGTATTCTCTTCATTAAAGACTGGAATAATTACAGTAAGTTTCATAATTTTTTGGCAACAGCGAACACTGACAATCCAAAAGGTGGAGAAATGAATTTTTCAATCCAAAGCAAATATTTGCCAAGAAAATCAAATAACGACACTTTATCTTTTGGGATATCTTCCTTTTTTAAAACCTTTACAAACAGCCACCAACCCAAAGCTCCCAACCAGTTTATATAGCGTACATTTACTAATTCACACTCTGCCATAGTCAGCAACTTTTCTAAGTGTTCGGTCGTGTATCTTCTATAATGGCCCAAATTTTTATCAACCTTACTGTAAAGGATCATGTGTGCCGGCACGTTTAAAACAAGATAACCCCCTTTTTTAAGTAAATTAAACATATTTTTTACGGCTTTTTTATCATCTTTAATATGTTCCAAAACATTTGAACAAAAAATGCAGTCGAATTTTTTTTTACCAAAAAAATATTTTCCTTTTTCTATATCACCAAAGCCGACTCTTTCTCCAAATCTCTTATTTCCTTCCTTTACGTAAACTTTGTTAACATCAATACCAGTAACTCTGCCACATTTTTTAAGCTCTCCCGTAAAACTCCCTATCCCAAACCCTACCTCTAAAATATCGCCTTTCAAATATACCCTCGACCTGTCCAACAACCATCTATTGTACCAACGGGCCATATCCATCACATCCAAAGTCTTTTTACCGTGAATGTCCATGTTAATACCCCACGCGACGATTAAAAAACCTCCTCTTAACTTTCCTTAAAGGAGTCTGTAACAACGCCTTTTTAACAAAATCTCCACCCATCTTGCCCCAAGGTGAAGTTATAAAGGAGGGAGTTGGTTTGAAAAAAGCTTCGGGATAATAAAAGTCCTTTTGGAATTTAACCCCTAGCTCATACTTCATTTTCGTTTTTCTTTTGGGGACAAAATAATCATTTTTTGTTGATCGCAAGATATTTGTAAAGTGTAAATAACACTTCGCATCAACCAATTTTCTATTGGTTTTTTCACGGTCTTGAATAAGAACTCCATTTCTATCAAACAACCCCTGCTGTCCATGTGGTTTATTAAAATGAAGCTCGGGAATTTGCCGATTAACAAACCTAATATTGTAATGACCCTTTTTGCTGTCAATCGAATACATTCCTGCACTCTCCTCCTGATAATGGAAAATGTCACCGACTACGTTGTAATATGGCGTTACAATTGTCTCAAGATTACCATTTGATCTTTCTTTTATTACTTGTACTACTTGTCGTATTTTTTGATCCCACCAAACTTCATCACCATCCAAAATCATCAACCAACTAGAGCGCGTCTCATTAAGCATCTGCTGCCTGACATCAGTGAAATCATATATATCTTTTTGGACAACTTGCCTAAAATCAATCCTTTCCAAATAGCGTCTTTTTAGTTCTTTCGCAACTTTAATAGTGTCATCAGTACTTCCAGTGTCCCAGAGTAAAATTTTATCGACGTAATCAACGACGCTTGTCACAGCAAACCACAAATACCTATCTTCATTTTTAACCAAAGTGTGTGCCCAAATTGACATAAACTATTTACTTTTAATTTTCAACTTTTTCAATACCCACAACGCCGGTATCAAAAAATTAACAATATTGCCTATTGCTACAATATAAGCTGCTCCAAGAGCACCGTAAAGCGAAATTAAATACCACCCGCCTAAAACAGTGACCGTTAGGTGAACAAGTGAAAGCCAAAAGAAAAGCCTGGGGAAACTAAAATAATAAAAAACCGCACTGTGTACTGGTACTGAAATAAGAAAAATCAGTTCTCCCAAAAAAAGAATTACAAAAATAGGAATAGATCCCAAGTACTCACTTCCAAATATATAAGGCACTAAAAATGCCAAGACGGGAATTGAGATTATACCCAAAAGGGAAATTCCAAGCATCATTACTTGAGTTTTTTTTAAATACTTTACAAAAGCTTGTCTATTTCCCGTTGAAGCCATTTTTGGAGAAATCACAGTGCCCATTGCTACAACGATTTGGGGAATAATAACTGTCAACTGACTTGCCGCCGAGTAAAGTCCGACTTCAAATGCAGACAGTAACCGAGCAGAAATGAATGTATCTAATCTCGAAGAAACAGCTGCAACCAGGGTAAAAGCCGCAACCCATTTGTTATAATGAAAAAACTCAGCCGCAACAGATATTTCTTTTCCTACTCTCAAAAATTTCTTAGGTAGTATAGACATACCGACCAAAAAACCCAAAAATGGCGTTGCAATATAGACAGTCAGCGTACTCGTGAGATCAAAAATGCCAAAAACTAGAAGTATTAAAATTATAACAACACGGGCAGCATTGGTCCCAATTTGGATACCGCTCCACGCCCAAAACTTTTGCATTCCCTGCAAAGCATGGGTTACAAAAGAAAAAAATAAAAAACCACCCACCCCAAAAAATGCTAATCTAAGAGGGTTTGTAAGCTCATATTTTTTAAATAGGAGAAGTGCAATTTGGTCCGCAAAAACGAATCCTACAGTAAGTACTATTAACCAGACAATAAGTTTTATTTTTAGACCCAACTTCAAGAAGCGATATGCTTTAATCGGCTTCCTTCTTATATACCTGCCGACAAAATTAACTAGCCCTGTATCTGTCCCTAAATCTCCGACATCCGACAACAAAGTCAAAAACGTGATTGCAACTATCAGTATTCCAAAACTTGAAGGACCTAGAAACCGTGCAACCAGAATATAAAACACCGCTCCAAGTAGTCCATTAATGGCGGTGCCTGAAAAAGTGATTGTAGATTGACGAAATGTCGCCGAATTTAGCAAAGAACGAATACCGTTTACAAGCTTCCTTAATTGGTCCATTGACAAATTATACCCGTATTAAGCGCTTATATACCAGGAAAATCACCGTAAACACACCTATCCAACCAAACAACAGACCGGGTACCACATGCTTTTGAGGTGTAAAATAAACATCATATTCACCGTTCTTTTCAACCCTAAACCCATTTACAAAGCTATATACCGGATACGAGCTTACATTGTTCATTTTCCAAAGAGGATCAAAGCTTTGAGAAAATACCAATAAACCTCTATCCTCAAGACTTGTAACTCTAACTTTAAAGTGTGTGGGAGAAACGATAGTATAGTTAACCTCTCCAATATTTTTTACCCCAAAAAGACCTTTTTGATCTAATTCGGAAATTTCATTCCAATAAACTTTCTCGGCAGAGGCCGCCTTTCTCTTTGCTTCTTCCCATAGGTTTTTTGGGATAACACCAAGCGCGTTTACTACGTTTATATTTCCACTAGTCTCGATCTGCAGTTTTCCTGTTAAAGTGACCTCCCCCACTTCACTCCACCCAACATTTCCTTTATCGTATTCCAAAAACTTGTCGGGGATATCTTTATAGCCGGTAAGTTTTCTTACCACTTTTGATGGCTTTTCTATCTTTGTATTTACTTGCCCTAATTCTTTCCCGTCTATGCTAAAACGCAGAATCCCCCCCTGGCTACTTCGGAGAACTCGTGCAATAAGAATACAGTCACATGGTTTAGTTAGATTATAAACAGTACGTACTGTTGTTCCTTCAGCTACCGCCCATCCACCCCCATAATCAAAATCAGTATTTTCAATTTTGTATTTTGACTCCAAAAAACTTCTCCATGCTAAAAAATCTCCGGTTTCTCTTTTCCACCACCCAGACTCGTCAGGCGAAAAGTCAAGAGTTCTTGACGGAAACAGAAAATTGTCCCTGCCTAAAAAAAACGCGGCTAGGTCGGTAAAATCCTTTTGGTAGGCTACTATCCGAGCGTCATCCTCTGCAAATATCTTTTCGTCCAATAACCCCTCTTCCAAAAAAATGAATGACGACTGTTTAAAGCTCTCCTTTGGTACTTGACTGTAGATCTCGTCGGATCCTATTACAAACCAAGGCTTTTGGGTTAAGAAAAATAAGTCCTCGCTTTCTTTAGTATTTAACATAAGTAAGTCCTCCTTTTTCTCACTCCAACTCACCCAAGGCAATCCCGCAAGTTGACCGGAAAATACCTCATAATACTCTGAATCACTTTTGGAAAGAGGTTTTGTATACAAAAGGCTTGAAACTGAGCTAATACGCAAAAACTCATCAACCTCCGGGTAATCCCTTAAAAAATTAAAAAGCTCGTAATTCCCAACCACGCCAATACTAAAAGGGCGCTTAACAACCAGCAACGTTGCCTCGGTTAAGGGATGTTTATGATCGGCAAATGCAAACGGATGATGGGATGGTATCCAAAGAGACCTGGAGTATTTGTCGTTATTTAAGGAAATGCTTTTTATGTAATCGTATTTTATATTGTCTTGAGGCGTTGCCAGAAGTCCTGTCATTTTATTTGACCACACAGGATAAAAAAGGACTAACCAAACACCTAATACTACTAAAAACGTGAAGTTTGTAGCTCCTTTGATTCTAACTCTCGAACAAATCCAATCTACACTAAACGCTGCTAGAACACTGTAACTTAACCCAACCAGAAAGAAGAATTTTGTCGAGTCGCGAAATAATGAAAAGCCAGGAATATTGGTAAAAAGCCATTGATACACCACGCCCAGTGGCGGATTTACTCCCTTGGCTAAAAAGACACCAATTAGTGCTACCAGCGTCCAAAACCCAACCCATCTTTGCTTTTTAAATACGAAGACCGGTATGAAAGCTAGAAGCGGGAAAATTACAAAGTAAAACAACACATCTGTAACTTTTCCGAATATATTTTGAAACCAATGGGGCGCAACAAAAAAAAGTGCGTGGCCAAGTGTTGTAAAGTTTAAAAATGATAACTGGGTAACTCTGCTGTAATTTGAAGGTAGTTCCGGGGCTTTGGCTAAAATTGAGGGAAGTATCCAGTAAAGGTGCAGGAAAAAAAGAAAAATTGTAGTAAAAAACCCAAGTTTTATATATCTAAAAATCACCTTTCCTCTTTGTTTTTGCGCAAAACCATAAATAAATTTCAAAGCCACTAAAAAGAATAAAATATATAGGAAGCGAAAATCAGAAATTGAGATAAAAGCTACAGAAAGAACAAACTTTAACGATGCATTGGGTAAGTTTTTATCTACCGCTTCATTTAAAAAATAAAGGGCGAGAGGAAACAGCGAATAAGCGAGGGCAATAGAGAGCTGACCACCGTCCAATAGAAGGGCAAGATAAGAATTGGCTAAAAATACAAGTTGCCCGACAAAGATTCCGATCCCTTTAATACCGAAACCTTCTAAAAGTTTGTGTACCCCGACACTTCCAATGACAAAAGTCGGAATAATAAAAACAACAAGAGTGATTGCCCAAAATGGAAGTCTAACAAAAGAAAGTAAGCCGGTAACAACATCGATTGGCCAGGACCAAAGAGTATCGACAGAATAATATCCCATCCCCTCCGAACCCTCTGTCGACCAGACTTGCGGAATCGTAATGTTTTCTTTAAGTGCTTCAGGATAAACATAAGGGAAATCATGCCCGATATGTACTCCTGGAAGAAAGATAGTCCAAAAAAACAAAGGTATGAAGATTAGAGAAAAATACCAGCGAATCATTTTATTTATGATCAGGTTGTCTAAATCGCCAAAAATAGACAACTAAACGCACTAAGACAAAAAGCACGGCAATTTCTATAAGCTTTCCTGCTACATTGGGACGGTTAGTCCAATAAAAATACGAGGAACCCACTAATAGAAATAGGAAAACACCAAGCCACACAAATTCTCTAATTTTAACTCTTTTCACAAAATCCAAAGTAATTACTTCTTTTACCATAGCAGTTACTAATAACAAAAACATGATATTAAAAGCAAGCTTTGAAAATTCAATAAAAATAATAAACGTAATGACCCCAAATAGGAAGGAAAAAAGAGCAAACTTATAGAAAATTTTTGCACTTATCTTAAACTGATATATTGCAATAAGCATCAGGTACAAAATAACCATATAAAAATAGGGCAAGACGGGTGCACTTGAGCTTACAAACAGCAAATATAGCTTGAAAAACAAAATAAAGACCAGAAAAACACCCCCAATTACCCACAAAAAGTAGATGGCGGGAGCTTTACTTCGTGAAATAAGTCTTTTTAGCATAACTAAATACTCCGAGACCTAAAAATGAGACCACTGAGACCAGAGAAATAATTCTTCCAATTATAAGAATTTTTTCGTCTTGAAACTCAACAATAAGCGTATAGCTTCCCAATTTATCCAAATACCAACCGTTTGCAAACCCGTCGACCAAGACGTGCGGGGGTACGGTTTCCATCTCTCCATTTTCGTTAATTTTGATTTTCCAGGAGGGGTGAAACAGCTGCCTAAATGAAAGAAAGTATGGGGTTGTAGCATTACTGACCTTTATTTCATAATAAGTTGGGTTATATTTTTTAAAAGAAATTTGCGGAGGCACTATTTCTTTCGCAGCTAACTCTTCATTTACAAGAATCAGGCTATCAAGAAATAGTCGCTCAACTCGTAAGTTTTTAACTTCGACTTCGACAGGCTTTTCGAACCTACTCCTGTAAGTAACATCGTCACATTTATAAGTCAAGAAAAAATTTGAACGCGGGCAAAAATCAAATTTCTCGGCGTCAAATTCAACCCACGCCCGGGAAGATCCGCGGTTTGGGCTTACAGTTGTTTCATAGCGTTTCCAATAGTAGTTATAACCATCTATTGAGATTGTGGAATTTATTATTTGTCTTTCTTCGTTCTCTTTCTCAACATTTAAATCGTCAACTAATATAACTTCAAATTTATCTCCTTTTTTAATTAAATAATCAAAGGAAATTTTGTAGGTTGAGTAAGGATTAAAATTATTAATTTCAAATCTGGGGTGATTATCGGTTGAAACATCTACTATTTTCTCTGTTGGAATGTCCACTAAGTTTAGAAGCTCAGGAATTGGTATGTTAATCTCATGATCTCCAGTGTCAAAATAAAAAGATCCAATCTTAAGAAATTTCTTGTCGACTTGCGGTTCAATAGTATACGGTTTTCCATCAAGGGCTATCTCCCACATTTTCGGGTACTCGTAAGTGCCCTTAGAGTCAATTCCATAGAGATTAATCATATAATCTCCTTTGTTTTCCACACGGAACTGGTATATTCTCGAAGCTTCGGATAAACCAACCGTTCTCGGGTAGAAACTTCTTAAACCCATGTTTTGTAATTGTCCGCTCATGTAGGATTCTAACGCTAACAATATTTTCTGGTTCTCCAAACTTAATTCTTTTTGAGCACTTGAAAGTACAACAAAATGTTTATTGAACGTTTCAACAAAAAGATCCTTCATAAACTGCTCTCGACCCGACTCGCGTATAATTTCGTCGCTTAACTTCAAGAGAAAGTCCTTGTAACGCTTTACTGCCAGTTCTAAAGTCTCTTGACTGCCATTTTTTACAGCGTCAACTTCTATCATACGTTTTCCGAGTATTTGAAGATCATAAAGAAGTCTTGCTGAACTTTCGGTTAAAGCCATTCTTTCAATGGATTCTTTAAGAAGAATAAGAGGGTAAAATCTATCTGTTGGTAAATAACGAATAGCTGGTAGCTGGGCTCGCGCTTCGTCTACATTTATTTGGCGACCAGGATTTAGTTGAAACTGTCTAGTCGGACGAAGTACCCTGGCTGAAATATATTTTTCTCCTCCGGACAACAGCGGGTCAACAATTGCAATAGTATCTTTATTAGGATAAGTATTTATCTTATCAAAGAATAGATATTTACTACTTTGCATTGTCACTACATTACGAGGTGTGGAAAATAACGGAACAAAATTCTCACCTGAAAGTTCATAAAAGCGCAAATCTTCAAATTCACGCGAGAGCGTAAGATCTCCTTTTTCGACTAAAGCTTCAACATAATCTTCTATTATTCTCGGGTCACGCATAGCACGACGTGGATAATTAATGTCCCGCCTTAGCAAAAAATATTTCGAACCTAATGTCCCAAGTACACTTGGAAAAGCCTCCGTATTTTGAAAAAGAACAGGTTCAAGTGTACTAGTGATAGGTTCAAGGTATGGTACAGAAGTAGCAAAAGATATAAAAGGAGTGGAAAACAATTCGCTTGAAAGCTCTACTCCATTAAAAGGACGATCCCAGGAATATGTCATCCCTTCCCCGTCTATGGGAAGCGCAACGACTCTAAATCCTTCCCCAAGTGTTTTAAGCCAATTGTCTGCATCTTTATAAAAAGAAGGTACTTGTACATAACTATTTATCCTGCTTTCCTTACCACCAAAAACCCTTCCGTTCCACATTGGTAATACATAGTAAAAAAACAAAACTAACGAGACTAAAATTACTAATGTGTACTTTAGGAGAAAAGCTTTGGAGGCAAGAAATTTCGAGATCATTGACAACCCGACACCAAAAAGAATAGAGTATGATAACATCAAGGCAAAACCAGCCTTCTCAAATGGATTGCGAAAAACTTCAAGAAAACGTATATTGGAAAAGAAAAACAAAGTAATATTACCCAAAGCGTCACTTACACCTTTCGAAAACATCAGTGCAAATAGCGAAAATATTAGAAAGTACTTAAAGAGCGAACTTTTTTTTCTTTTAAATACTGAAAGCAAACATACTACCCCCGGAATAAATCCAATGATATTAACGATTGGGTTTAAGTAGTTAATACCCCAAGAGTCCCCTATTTGATAAATAAAAGACTTATCCAGCAGTCTTAGGACAAAAGGCATCCCACCCACAGCTTGACTAACTGAAACAAACGATTGAATATTTCCTGTTTGAGTAACTGCTTCAGTAGATGCGTAAGGTGTGGCAAAAGTTGAGTACATTGTCGGAAAAAACCACCACGCATGAAATAATATCCAGGTAATAAGGGTAATCCCGAAGTACTTCGTAGAAAAAAATAAATTCTTTTTTAAGTTTCTGGCAATATTAAACAATACAAAAGAACCCAGCGTGATAAACCACAAAATGAGAAAGGGGAAAGAGGCAAAACTTAAAGAAAAGGCTACACTTGCTACCACTACCAAAAAAGCGTATACATACTTTCTTGCGATAATCCCTTTTACGAATAGATAGAAAGATAGGGGGTAAAGCGCATAAAAAAACATGAAAGTATATTGAAGCCTATTTATGACGGTTACCATGGTAAAGGGATTAAAAAGATAAAAGACAGATGAGAAAAACGAGGCAAATTTGTCCTCGCTTACGAGATAGGCCAATTTATACACCGAGACTGCACCCACGGCCAAAATAAAAAAATAAAACATTGCTTGAATAAACACCGAGGATATACCAGCACGAGAAATTAGCCCGATCGCACCCAAGAAAATGATACTGACAGTATTTGAGAGGGACCCAAGTAACGCATCACTCCACTGATGAAAGGTTCTAGGTATTAGTCTTTCAAAATTATGAAATGGAAGCCCGGATTCACCCGAACCAACCATAAACCCGTCCCTAAACCATATCCAGACCAAAATTGCACAAAGAGAAACAATCACTCCTAAGTGGAATTTCGAATGTGTTAAAACTTTCTTCATGATAATTTTTTTGAAGCAACAACTCTTACAACTTCTGATCTACCAGTAAGTGATGCTAAGAGAGCTTCTAATAAAGAAAGTGGTAATGAAAAAATAAATAGTACACTTGCAGCAAAAGTTCCAACTCTTTTTATCAATAACTTTCGAAGACTCAGGCTAAAGTTTAGAACCGCTCGAGTAGGAAACGAGAACTCCACGACATGCAAGCCAGCCAGATCCAGAAGTTTTACAATACTTTGAGGATTGTAGTAGAAAATATGCTCCGGAACCATAAGCCAGGAATAATACCGTCTAAATAGCCACAAATTAAAAGAGTTTGCGTTTGGAATCTCAAAAATAAATTTTCCTTTTGGCTTCAACCAAAGACCTATCTTTTTCATAAATTCAAAAGGATTGGGCACATGCTCTAAAACGTGCCAGGCAGTAATAATATCAAAACTTGACTTAATCTCAACTTCTGTTACCTCACCCACTTTTATTTTTCCTCTCCCTATTCTTTTCTCAGCCCGTTCTGCGGCCACAATACTTTTTTCAACACATTGAACATTCCATCCCTTCTTAAGCATTCTTTCGGCAAATTCACCATTGCCACAACCAATATCT